>Ga0265298_10000069_pt1 | contig 148627 bp, 252 predicted proteins | sample AusTroGonzalo_MG_3_FD_193486 | JGI IMG/M metagenome (GOLD analysis project Ga0265298, IMG submission 193486) | Bovine rumen microbial communities from tropical cattle in Woodstock, Queensland, Australia - Gonzalo_01 | ecosystem: Host-associated > Mammals > Digestive system > Stomach > Rumen ...
CAATTAGCGTACCCTGGAATATGTTTAGCTGTTTACAATGGAGTCGAACCAATACCTCTCACCCGCTGCAGCGGGAAGCGCTCTGCCAGTTGAGCTAGTAAACAAAAATAAAAAATCCTGTAAGTTTCATATCTTACAGGATTCGTTTAAATTCACTCTTTTTATCGATGAAACAAAAACTAATCCTGTAGTACCTCAGGGTTATTCGGATTGACGGTATTTGTGTTCATCGTGAAAGTCATTTTGTTTTCTCTCTTTTAATATTATATATAGAAATTTTTTTGGTGTTTTCGCTTTTTGCTTTAACGTTGTTAAATATAGTAAAGTTTATTCCTTTTGTAAACCCCTAAACGGAAAAATTTTTCATCTCGGCGTTTGATTCTTCTCTATAATATTTATCAGCCAGCTTTTCCATCTTGTTATTCAAGATACCGAATACAAGACCGAGAATACCACCGATAAAATGTGCAGCATGACCGATATGATCGTTTGCGTTGATTTGCTGCAATTCCGGAATAAGCTTCAAGAGGATAAGAACGATACAGGTGAAAGAAATTCCGGTATTTTCCTTACAGAAACAATGGAGCAAAATAAACATGAAACAAATATCAGACATTCCGATTCCAGCCACGTTACGTAACGAACCTACAAAGCTCGTAGCCAAAGTGGTCAGGATAATCATCGTAACTGTTCTGATAATTCCAAAACGACGTTCGATTACCGGACCGAGCAATGCGATGATAAAGATATTCGACAGCCAGTGGGTAGAAATATCGGCATGAACCAGAGTTGTAGTAATCCAGGTCCAGCTGAAATTTTGAGTCATCGTGCAGGCAGACTTCAGTCCCGGCGTAATCGTGATAACGAAGCTGCTGATGATGAGGATTGCGGTAATGATTTCGTCTTTGAAGAAGTTAGCGATTTTCATGACCTATAATATAGTAAAATAGGTCAATTCAGTCAGCCCTTTTTATTACTTCCAGAAGCAATAGAGACACTTGTGCCCGCACCTTGACGGTTTGACACTCAGTATTTGTTTCTTGGCCAGACACATGCAATCACCGCGTTGTTTATTTTCCGGCTGTCCATATTCAGAAACATCGACATTAAGAATAGCCAAGTCAGCATAACTCGCACATCCAATCTGAGTAACGAGATTTGTACTGAAGCCTTGTTCCACACAGGATTCAAAAACAAACGCATCCTTGAATTTAACTAGTTCATTTTCGACTTTCTTGAAATATTCTTTAGGAGCAGTAAAAGTATTCCAGGGAATATCAATAGTCATCGCATCCTGAATACGTTGCCTTACATGGTCATACATGTCAATCATGGAAATACGACAACGAATTCTCAAGTTGCGTTCTTTCAGATATGGCTCCCATAATCTGAAAACATTTATCGTATTATTTAAAATGTCGTCATTAAATGGCATAATAGGATCTACACGAAGAACATAATGAGAAATCGGAAAACCTCGTTCAATCAGTTTCTTGAACTGTTCGAATTCCTTTTTTGGAGGCTGAACGTTAGGTTCGAGAATTTTGTTTCCCTGGCCGGTAACGGTATGATGGAAAATAACTCTATCTTTTACGATGAGCAATTTTTCAATCATTTCATCGGAAAGTTCCTTGGAGATAATGATATTTGCTTCAAGGAGTTTCACTTCCCAGTCAGGAACAAAACATGGGTCGAATGTTTCAGTAATTCCGATTTGCTTCATATTAGTCCTTATAAAGTTGGTATTTCTTACTCAACTTATGACTGATGTCATCGCTTAACGGTTTGAACCAGATACCTACACGACAACGACCGACACCGTTCTCGTCAGTAAATTCCGGAGTAAGATCCGTCTTGCATACATCATCGATATAACCAAAATCCTGTCCTTCGACAAGGCCGAGTTCCTTTGCAACATCAACTACCTTCATAAGATGATTAAGATTCTTAGCTTCACAGATAGTCTTGGTAAAGATACCGTTCACGTAATCATTCCAAATATCTTTTGAAAGTTCGATACCGATAGAATATGTCTTTCTCGGATTTTCTTCCGGATATTTAAATGTTTTCTCACCACGTTCATGCGCTGCTTTGGCTGCTTTATAAACAGCTGGATGTCTATAACGTGTCCAATAATTTGGGTCGCCGTTAATTTCCGTTGGCAAGTTTACGAATTCGTTATCCTTGATTCGACCTTGCGCAACAAAACTCTTGAGCAAGTTCATCCAATATCCTTCAGCACAATGGCCGACCATAGCCGCGAGCTTGCCCGCATGAAGATTCAAATCTTTTCTAATGATAAATAAACGTCTCATAGCCAATCCTTTACAGAGTTTAGAAACTTAATAAGTTCAGAAATAGAATAATATCTATTCTTGATACTACCGATAATGTTATCTGTGTATAAATCGTCTTGTTCACTGATTTTCCATGAATATTCCAAAGGATGTTCTTTGTTGACATAAACCGTGATGTCATACCCATGACCGAAATCAATCTTAACCGCATTCATAAATTTCTGGTTAGATACATATAATGGAAATGCCTGTTTTAACCGGCCTCTAAGATTTCCAACATACGGTTTCAAAAACTCAGCTTCTGCTTGAAGCCGTTTTCCGTATTCTGCAAGTTCTTTATTTATTTGTCTACAGCTTTCGTCGTCTTTAAGCATTTGTTTGTCCTTTTAGGATCTTTTTTGTTAAAATAATCCCAAATGTCAATATTTGAAATTTTACGTTTAGAACAGGAATATGTAGGCATGTTCATCCACAGAAAACAACGTAACCTATTTAACTGATGACGTAGCAATTCAATTTCTTTATCCTTCTCGTCCATAGTTTATTTTTCCTCTACTTTTTCAATATCTTCTGGATAACACCAAAGCCATTTCTTAATTCTTGATATATAATACTCACATTTTAAATCATGAAGATGTAGTTGTTTCTTATCACTAGTTAAAAAATACCACTGTATATCATTCATTTGTTTTTTAGGAGAACGAGCTAAAATCATTTTATATGATTCTGGCATTTCTTCTTCAAATGTTTTCCATTTAAATTTGTATATTTCTTCAACCATTAATCTACCTTTATATTAACGGTTTTCTCAACATATTCAACATTTGCCTTTTTATAAGCACGATACTTCTTCCAGTAATCCTTTGTATCTTCAAACAATGTATAGTACCAGCCACGTTTGTCCAATTCAATAAACAATGCATACATTTCTTTTTGGACCTTTTCACCAGCCCAACCCCAACCGCGACGGTTACGATATTTTTCTTCAATGGCATAGACTTTATCCCATAGTTCCTTGTCTTTACCAGTCAAGTCTTTAATATAGTACTCTTCTTCATAGTCGGTATTGTGAAATTTGTAATTTACTACAGCACAGATATGATGATCATCCATTTCTCGACCATTGTGCTTGTGAACATATCCAAACTGATACCAATAATTTTTCGGTAATGTCGCATCAAAATCCTTCTTAATCGGATTTTCATCCATATAATGCTGTGCCGATTTGATAGAAGAATAACCCATGCCCGCTTTGTCTAAGCTAACACCTTTATACATTGGAAAAATACGTTTCATTAGAAAGCCGCCTTAAAATTATAAACTGGTTTGATAATCTTTTCGATAGTGCAAGTAGGTTCGATATTCAACATGATTTCTTCCATAGGCTTATAGGCCATAGGGCTTTCATCGATAGTAGCAGAAGAAACACAAGAAGTGAAAATTCCCTTCATTGCTTCCTTATAGTCCTTCATGGAAATAGAGTTCTTAGCATCAGCACGAGTCATTAGACGACCAGCACCGTGAGGAGCAGAATAGTTCCAATCCGGATTTCCCTTACCGACACAAATCAAAGAACCGTCACGCATGTTCATTGGAATGATTACACGTTCGCCTTCCTGAGCAGAAATAGAACCTTTGCGGAGAATCATGTTCTTGAGGTCGATATAGTTATGGATAGTTTCGAACTTTTCTGTAACCTTGAAACCCATTTCCTTGACGATTACATCAAGCATAGCGGCACGGTTCAAAGCGGCGAACTGTTGGACGATTTCCATATCGTGCAAATAGTTAGCCATGTGCTCGCCAGTGAGGTAGGAAAGATTCTTAGGAACAGAGAAGTGGTCATAATCCTTCATGAGTTCCTTAATTTCAGCGTCAGTCTTTCCCTGAGCCTTATACTTGGAGATTTCAGCACCACGAATAGCGGTCAGGTCAGCACAATCCTTGATAGCGAGATTCTGCCAGTATTCACAGGTAGCGACACCTAAATGGCGAGAACCAGAATGGATAACGATATAAAAAGCACCATCGTCGTCCTTATCGACTTCGATGAAGTGATTACCACCGCCAAGCGAACCTAAACTCAGAAGTTCTTCACGTCTCACGTCAGCAATGAGTTCTTCAAACTTTTCATCGAATTCATTTGCGAAACGGTGACGATTGTTTCTGTGTTCCTTACCAGATGGAATCTTTTCCTTGATAACCTTATCAAGTTTACCGAATTCAATAAACTTGTCTTTAAGCTTTGCGACAAGCATCCCGCAACCAATATCAACGCCCACAAGGTTAGGTACAACCTTATCCTTGATAGTCATAGTGGTTCCGACAGTACAATCCTTGCCCGCATGCACGTCAGGCATGATAGCAACATTAACATCGCGAGCCCAACACTGGCACATCATATTCAAAATCTGTGAATATGCCGCATTGTCGATGTTATCTGTAAAAACTTTCGCAGTATTATATTTTCCTTGAATCTCAAGCATAATTAAATTCCTTAATAATACGGTACTAAAATTACTTCCGGGCAGAATGTCCAATATGCAACAGATTCCCATTCTTCATGGTCAGAATCCTTATCATAACAAGTATCTTCTACCCAAGTCCAATCAAAATGTCCATCGTCATAATAAGCCTTACCTACAGCTCTCATTCCATAGGTACCGTCGTTATAAAGCACCCACAACATCGTACCGAGCATTTCATTAGTAGGTGCATCAAGTCGACGACGCCAACGAGTCAACGGAGTATATATAATCTTATCTTCATCCGTCAAGTTGTCGAGAACTTTCCTGTTAAACTTATCGTAAGACATAATTCGTAATATTCCTTATAACCGTTCCGTCATTACATTTGAAGTTTGTCAAGTTTGACACACCGACAGTAACGACTTCATGCTTTCCGATACATACATGTCTGAATGTACCATTTGAAAAAATATCCAATTTTTCAACACCCAAATCAGACTCCATGAGTCCTTGGGGATGCATATCACATGCATCCAGTCCATAAAAACAAATGCACACGACAAATGCAGTAATAAGCATGCCGCCAGCAGTTTTACCAATCTTCTTCAAGATATTTTTCATATAAATGCCTAATGCTTTGTTGATTCTAAATTTTCTTTATTATCGGTGAATTTTCCCTTTGTACCGAATAATGTATTAAACGAACGAACATTTAACGAATCTACCATACCGCGTGTAGCAATATCCTTAAATGTTCCAAGTTGCCAAATCAAAAACAGTTGATCTTCGCTGAGCGGCGGCTGTCCTTTGCATTCGTTCAGACGCTTCAGTTTTCCAAGAAGAATCCTAAGTTTTACTAGTTCTTCTTTTGATAATTCAATCGTTACACGTTCTCCGACTAATTCCTTAAGAAACATTATATAGTCTCCTTAATCATAGTAAAAATATGTTTGCACTTCTCGTTTTCTTCACGACGCTTAATAGCTACGTCAATTTTTTCCTTATTTTTATCAAGCCAGGTCATATACGGTTCAATGAAACGAACAGTATCATACTGATAACCCTTGGTTTCTTCTTCCGTAGGACTCAACTTAAATGCACGCAATACATACTTCTTGTATTCATCCAGATACTTGCTTTCGCACTTCGGTCTAAGAAATCCAAAATATTCCGTAATTGCACTGGCCTGAATGGCGTTACCAAATACGTAGTTATTCTTTTCGCTAAGAATAGAAAGCGTCGGAGAGAACAAATAGTCTTTATTCTTTCTGTATGTTTCAACAGCAGCCTTGATAGTTTTTTCAGCACGCTCCGTAATATAATTGATACGGACTATAGCATTCAGCAAGTCTTCTTCACGAAGCATATTACCATTATAGAACGTTACGCCGCTATTATTGAGGTCACCGATAATAAAACCTGCCTTAGTCGTATATGTCGGAACTTCCTTATCATTTACGGACGTAAACGTAAGATCATTCAATTCTTCGAAAAGGTCAGTATTCTTGATACGGATGCATTCATTTTCCGCGTCATAGAAGAAATGGTCCTTGCGTTCGATACGTTCATTGAGTTCGTCAACAGTATAGAGCTTGCGCTTGCCGAAAAGATTGAAAAACATATTGTGTTCCTTATTGGTTATGTGCACAATATAGAAAAAAGGTTGACTTTTGTCAACCTCTTTTTTCAAACACGCTCATAATTTCCTTATGAACAATGGCACTTTCTTTGTTTAGCCATTCTTTTACTTCATTCAATACTGTCATTACTTCTTCAGAACGTTCGCCGAACTGTTCATCGAATTTTGGCTTATTGAAATTCAGGTAGGAAACAATAACGTTCATGTACTGGCTGATGTTTTCAAGCTGGCTTGCAACACCCCAGGTGATTTTCTTCTTTTCCATACTTTCCTCAATCTTCATTGATTAAATCATCATATTTGTTGGCAAGAGTGTTAGAATCGCAAGCACGGTCATCTTCTTCTTGGAAAACGACGTGATATTTTGAAGCAACAGGGTCTACACCAAAATGTCTCTTAGTTATAGATAACAGGTTTTTGGCATATTGCATATTCGGAACGAGAATATCCTTTCCGTCATACATCATGCTTATAGGCTCAAAAGAAATATCGGTAAAATATGCTCTCTTTGCAAGTTCTTCAGCATTGTAATAAACGCTCTTCCAATCATGCTTGATTAAACCGAAGAATGACGGATCCTTCTTATACTGCACGACATAGTATGGCTTATTCTTTGGATGTAAATTCTTCCAGGCAAAATCGGAATCATACTTGGAAAGATAGTCTACTGCAATAATTCTGAATTTCATTACTTGTTTCCTTCGAAACGTTCTTTGAGTTTGAGAAAAGTATCGTAATCACGTTGTTCTTGAGCTTTGGCTTCGGCTTCGCGTTCAAGGCGACGTTTTTCTTCCTCTTCACGCTTCTTGATAGCCCAATATTCCTTATGCCAGAGCTGGAATTCCTTAGCGGCTTCTTCCTTATCACCGTCAAGATACTTGGCAATAATATGAGTGGGAACAGGAAAATTATAGTATTCACCTTCGCCCATAATCACTTCTTCTACATGAAGCTCGCAAGTCTCTTCACCGAAATTGAGACTTTCGAAATACCAAGTGCCTTGGCAGTCTTTAAAGAACGGGTCAACCATGTGATAGAGTTCGTCTTCGACACTATCGACAATGGTTTTAGCATTTTGGAATTCTCTAAGTTTTTCCAGACCTGTCATAATGACTCCTTAGAACGGACTTTTCGCGTTCTCAATAGTATCTTGAATATCAGCTACAAGCGCATCGAAACCAGAATATTCTTTTTGAATCTTCGGAAGTAACTGATTATATTTAATACCTTCGCCAAACATATCCTTAATCTTTAAATACCAGATAACCTTGAATTCATTCGGTGTCTTATTCGGCCAGACCTTAATCTTCAGGTCATCGCGAGTGGTTTCATCCTTTTCCATATGGTCACAAATTTCGACACGAGAATACTTTGCAAGCTCATCCTTGATAGCTTGAAATTCTTCGTCGGTAAAGTGAACATCTTCCTCTTCTGGAGTAAAAAGTTCAGTGCGATGCATGATAGTCCACGCATCCATATCCAAATCCGGCTTTTCCTTACGCAAATCGAGCAGACGCTGATATTCGCGCTTGTTAACACGCTCCGGATGTTCCTTTACAGCCTTTTGAATGCTTTCAAAAAGTTTGTCCCAATGTTCTTGACGATCATTTTGTGACATGATAGATTTTCCTTTTATTTAAGTTTTCCTTTAATATAATAAAAAATACCCGTTTTGTCAACGGGTAATTTTTATAGGGGCACTGCCACTCGAAGGCAGTTCCATAGGTTAAAAGCCTATTGCTTCACCATCAAAGCTTTACCCCCCCATGGTAGTTGAGGCGGCTGGATTTGAACCAGCGATGTGTCGTTAACCGTACAGGATTCAAAGTCCCGCGCCTTCACCGGACTAGGCAACGCCTCAATAGTACACCAGGTGGGCTTCGAACCCACATTTGCAGTTCCAGTTACGGCTAACGGATTAGAAGTCCGACCCGACTACTGGTGTATTTCTATCGATGCATATGGAGTCGAACCATCCCGGACCGCCCTGGTGTTTACTACGGGCCGGCTTATAAGACCGGTCCAAGGGAATGCATCGGTTAGTTTGTTTAGAGTGAGTAGCTCTCTCACTTCGTGCTGATGGTGGGGCTCGAACCCACGACTCCCATATTAAAAGTATGGTACTCTGGCCAAACTGAGTTACATCAACATTATTGGGGCAGAGAGATTTGAACTCCCGAATAACGGTTTCAGAGACCGTTGCCTTAGACCGGACTTGGCGATACCCCAGTATATAAAAAGAGTTCCTGTATCGCTACAGGAACTTCAAAACCAACATAACAATAGGATCTTGTTCGTTAACCCATAGCAAAACACCAGCATCTCTGCTGTTTTCTTATTTGTTTTACTTGTTTAACGAACCTTAACATTTCTGTTTTCCTTTGTTATTATATATAGTTTTTATTTTTCTTTTTTCGCTTTATAATATAGCAAAAAGTTTTTCTTTTGTAAACCCCTAAAAAGAAAATTTTTTAGCGGTTATCGTTATCGATGATAATTTTGGATTCCGGGCAGAATACAAAATTAAACAACGCTTCAGGGTCAAGGAGGAATGCCGCAAGTGTTGCAGCACTGTGAACGCTCTGATGGTCGATATAACCAGTAATCTCGTTGACATACTTCGGGATAACAAGTTCAACCTGTTTCGAAGCGAAATATTCAACGACACTATCCCGGTTATCGTTATACTGGTCAGCCCAGGCGCCGTTCATACTGATAGCCACAAGCCAGTAGTCAATAAGCTGGCCAGGTTCTTCCAATACGTCATAACCCCAGTCATAGTTTCCATCACCTGCAGCCTTTACCATACACGGGTCTACGTGCAGGTTCGCGTATGCGCTTGCACACGGGAAACAAATCAGATGTTCAGATGAACTGTTAGTTTCGAATACTCCAACTCTAAGTGTTTTCATTTTGTACCTCTTTTGTTATTTTCCTTCAAGCTCTTCAAGAGCATCAATAGTGTTTACATTCTCAATTTTCATTTCCAAAGACAACGGATGTTTTTCATGTGTCAGAAAGTACGTAAGTTTAAGATACGGTTTTCCGAAAAAACAAAGATATAAATCATCTGTTACCGCCTTATTATAAAATGACCACGACTCAGAAAATTGGTCCTTTATATTTTTACGGCCAGATACCGTTATATATTTCTTTCGTTCCCAGTCTTCAAGACGCATTATACCAACACTTGTAGATAATGACGGATAACAAAGAATATACTCATTATTCTTATGATAATAAGCAATATATACGTTCTTACTATACCGCCAACACAACAAATTTCTCATAAAACCGTGTCTATCTCCGTCAAAGTCTGATAGTTTTCGATTTTCATTGCTACACGTTCGCAAATATCCTTATTGACTTCATATTTAAAAAAGTCTTCGAAATGTGCATAGATCTTTCCTTCGATTGAAAGATATAAGGATTTACTAAAATTCGTATCTTCAAACACTGACCAATGTTCACAGAATGGTTTTTCATAAGTTTTTGCACCGGTAATAGTATAATACTTGTCGCGTACTTTAGCTCTCATGAACTTGAACAATATATTCATTGATTTTAAATCCGGATAACAAAGAATTATCCGACATCCTTTCGGCTCAAAAGCGAAAAATATATCCTTAGATACTAACATTTTTTAATAGACAGTTTAAAGAGTTCTTTAATATTTTCGTCACCGTTGAAAGACCAACGTAAATCCATAGGAGCTGTAGAACTACGCGCTATCTGCATATTCGGAACATCGATATACATGGTAGAACAGGTAATATTATACATATCGTCCATGGTATCGTCGTCATGTCCCTGGAACAGCATATTCCACGTCACATCGTTAGTCCGTACGGCCTTTTGAGGATTGACTTGAAGAATACCTAGGTCATCAAAAGAAATGGTCAGGGCCTTGTATGAGAGCAAATGGAGAGAGTCTCTGAGCCAGATTGTATTTCTAGCTATTTTTGCTTGATTTGCTATCAAATTGTCCTTACCACGGCGAAGATTCTTATATCCAAGGAACAGAACCTTTCTGTTCTTGATTGCATCAATATCGTTTTCGTTAAAGATACCAACAATGACATGAAGAACAGCATTATTACCAAGAGTATCGATAAATTCCAAATCTTCTTTGTTTTTAGAATCAACAAGCGATACGCCGATACCATTAACCAGTTTTTCCGATACGAGCTTAACGATAGTATCTTTAAACGGTTTCAAATGTTTCTGGTTAACAGTAATATTCGCAATGACTCCCTGTTTCTTCAAAAGCTCAAGGAACCACATCAGATCCGGATGTTCAAAGATATTTCCACCGCCGATAGCTACTTCCGTACCAGGCTGGAGAGTCTTAATCATGGGTTCAAGTTTCTTCAAGTCACCATGCTTTCCGTTAACAGTAGAACCTTCATGGCAATATTTACATCCAGCATTACACATATCTGTAATCTTGATGTCAAAGTTTTCCGGAAATTCATAAGTCATGTGATTCGCGTCGACATCCACCCAACGATTAACCCTTGAACCGTTAGGACCGGTTTCATTAATATAATAACCGGTTTCTTTTAACTTAGTACCGTCATCATAGAGAAATGTTCTATGATTTCCATTAACGTACTGGCCGACAATCTTCTTATTGTCGGTAAACATTTTAATAGCCTCATCCTGTTTCATAAAACTAAATATAGTAAAAATAAAACGGGATGTAAACCCGTTTTATTAAACCAATCGACCACACTTGTCGAACAGTTCAGGATGACTATCCTTAATCCGTTCGTATTCGTTCATCAACATGACATAACACCTTGAAGCGTCGTCGAGATAATGCATCTTCATATCCAATTCATCCTTGATACTCTTCATCGGAATAGCATCAAACGGAAGGAACACAAACGTCGAGCTGATATAGTCCGGATGTTGTGCCTTGATGGTTGAGAGCTTTTCGAACTGCTCATTGTAGTGTTCACGCAACGTATTCAAGCGACCGTTAGCGATTTCAAGATTGGCCTTCTTGCGAGCCAGGCTTTCATTTAACGTTTCCATATATTCCTCACAATGTGTTATCAATTAACTGCTCCATGTATTTATTATAAAACTGGGCAGCATATTTGTCATAATTTAAAGTTTTTGCTTTTTCTCCGAGTTCTCTGACCTGTTTAATACTTCTGACTTTTATATTCAACAAATCTTCACCGAACTGTTTAAAAGCGCCGTTATTTTCATATCCCATCAAAACTCTGACGTCATATCCAAAAGTAATCTTGGTAAGACCGACAATAGCACAGAGACCAGTGTCGAACTTACGTTCTTCGATTTCACATACGGTGTTAAACATTACATGTCTCAACGAATTATTATGGTTTTCGCACCACTCCAAAATCTGGCAAATAACGAAACATATTACGCCGACAATACACAGAATTGGTGAAATAATATCCCACATATCAATAACTCCTATAATTTATCGATTACTTTTTCCAGATACTTGTTGTAGCATACAGCTTCATGCTTTTCAAGATCCCAGTTAAGAAGTTCATCCCTGACCTTTTCAGCCGTTTTTATTCTGAAAAGATTTCCGCTTTCGAAAACATCAACAGGAATATCGTTATACAGGGTAGTTATCGTAAAATTCAACCAGGCAACATTATGTTTGAACTGAATGGCAAATCTCAGGTTATTATGCTTTTCTAATCTATAATCAAGCGTAAAATGATTTATAAGCTTGGCAGATATAAGATTTATATTAGCATCATGCTTATTAATCCAACTTGCAACCGATAAGCCGGATAAAAGTATAAGCACTACAGCAGTAAACGCCAAACATAATTTTAGAATACTGTTGTCGATATTATCCCTTATAAGAACTACAATGCCAGTAGGTATAAATGTAAAGAATAATATATACGCAATTATACAATACTTATTGGAACTCATTCTAAATTTCCTAAAACTTCTTCGGCATACTTATCGTTAGCGAACTTACAGATTTCAAACGGGTTCAAGTTACTAAGTCTTTTAACAAGGCGACGAATCTGAAAACATGTTAAAATTCGGTGGTCACGAGAATCGTAATAGACATATTCCTTATAAGGTTGTTTCATTACAATCTTAACCCGAATGGCTGTAGACGGTCTAAAAGCTTTGATGTCACAGCAATACTCAAGATATACGAAATAATTTTCGGGAAGATCCAGTTTCTTCAAAGCAGGTTCAATCTTTGTCTTTGCCTTATCCAGCTTATGACTCAACATGTCATTCCATAAGGAAAAACTCACGCAGAGTACATTAAAGCCTTGAATACATGCCAGAATTATTCTACCGGGAGTCCATTCAACCATTACGGATTATCCTCCGCATATTCTTCAGCAGTATTATAATGTTTCCAGAATGTGATATGGTGTTTACCAGACCACGTACCCTTGCAGATTACGTTATCCTTTAGCTTGGCGAGCGCCTTGTCGATACTTTCCTTTTCTGGAAGTTCCGTGTGAGCAATATCCCAACGCGGAAATTCCTTCCATTTACGCCAGTCAAAGTTATCCCATGGATTTTCAGAAGTCTTTTCGACCTTTGGCGTTACGTCGGACGTATGTTTAAGTTCAGCTTCTACAATCTTCATATACTAAATATAATAAAAACTAGGCACTTTGTCAATGCCTAGTTTTGTTTAGCTAATTATGTCAATATTTACTTGGTACGAATCTGGAATTCGAACGGCTTATCTTCTTCCTTTTTCTCTACTGCTGGAATCGTAATGGTCAAGAGACCGTTTTCAATAACCGCGTCGAGCTTGTCAAGATCTACCGTATTCGGAATCTTCCAGGCGCAATGCTTTGTAATCTTAATCTTAGTGACTTCAACCTGACGCTTTGCGGCCTTTTCTTCTTCGGCCTTCTTTTCGTCTTCTGTCTTTTCTTCCTCAACAAGGTCGAAAATCAAGTAGTTGACTCCATCCTTAGTCTGCTTTGTAAGCTTTACGTCTTTTTCGGACTTTCCAGGGATTGCCAACTTGATAATATTCGTTCCGTCTTCTTCGACAATCATATCTACCGGAAGAGTAATCTTCTTCATGGTTTCTTCGACCGGGTTGTAACCCTGCATTGTCAAGAACGGGGTGAAAAGAGAATCAAATACGTTAAACAATTCGTTCATTTTATTTATCCTTTGGGACCTATTCAGTGTCCCTGTCGCTTCCATTGTTCTACTAACTTCCGAACTTTCGTGAAATTAGTTCCGACCGCTGAAGCATAACGGTCAAACTCTTCGTTATTCGCTTTATTTATAATTTTATTTCGACGGTTCTTGCATAACCGCGCCGGTATGAACGTTGATGTCCCAATACTGCATGGCGTTACGGAACCATTCGACCTGTTCCAAGGAAATCGGTGCATAACGGTGATAGTCGATACCGAGGTCGAAACCGTTTGTCTTAGCAAAGTTCCTACCGTGAATATGGCCGAACAAGGTTATGTACTTATCCTTTCCGAATTTCTTATCCGCTTCAACAACATAAGGGTTGATAGGTTCATGAACACAGAGATAGTTCTTCTTGTTTTCCGTGAACGTATAATAGTCGACGAATTCGACATTTTCCAAACCCTTGGCGAGCTTCTTGTACTTGTCGTATTCTCTACGTTCATAGTTTCCGCAGACCCAGATAAGCTTCTTGAAATTCAAGTTTCCGATAATATTCTTAATGTTATCGAGCTCACCGAAGTCTCCGCAATGAACAACAGTGTCCTGCATGGTTACGTTCTTGTTCCAGTTCGAAATCATTTCAAGATCCATCTCGTCGACATTGACAAAAGGACGTCTGGAATAATTAAGAGTACGTTCCTGGCTAAAATGAGTATCGGAAGTGAAATACATCGTGCCCTTACGCTTGGTAGCGTCGACCGCATTCTTTAAGGTCTTATAGAGCGTAGATTCGTATTTCTTTCCATTTTCCTTGAGACGGACAGCAAGATATTCGTTATGTTCTGCATTTTTCGGCCAGCCAAAGAAAGTATTTGGCTTCTTGAACCATTCGCCGAATTCGATATTAGTAGTACGGGCAGGATGTTCCTTACTTCTCGGAATCCAGAATACGATAGCTGTGGCGGTAGACATTGCTGTATGTTCCCACCAAGTCTGTTGTCCGAGAGCGTCAGTACCGACAATCTTCTGATAATTTTCATTAGTCGGAGTCAGAACAGTTCCGGTAAAACCAATCTTTTCGAGAAGGTCATAGGCTTCGAATCGCCAATCGTCAGAATAGTCCTTACGAGGACATGGACCGGCAAGAAAGATAGAATTCTTGCACTTTTCGATTTTGTTAAATTCACCCTTGCTATTACAAGGCTTGAGAATTTTGAAGCTGTAGTTATTTTTCTTTTCGTTAATCATAAAGCTTGGAACTTTGGTATTTAAATATTCGTGAATAGTTTCTTTCATATTGTATTTATTTTATTTAGTTACTATCTTTTGGATAATGTTGAACGGAGAGATCTAGCCTAGCAGGAACAACTAGACTAGACACTAACTACTTTTGGCATAAAGCGTCACGTGTCAATCTGGGGGACTTATAAACGCTCTTACGGGTCGGTCATCCTGTACTCCGGCTATATAGCGTTAGGCCATGGCGGCAAGTGCATAGTTTGCTAAGCTATGCTCGATAATCGAATCGTTTTTGGAATATACCACCGATTTTATGGTATACAACGGCTCAGCCTCTACCGATAATGCCATTGGGTTGGATTTCGTTCCGAGGACTAAGGCTCAAATGTCAAACTAAATATAGTAAAAAAGAAAAAGCACCTATTTTCATAGGTGCTTTAAAATTTGGATTTTCTTTTTGATTACGGAACGTAAAGAATAGTCGGATTATCCTTGTGCACGTCGCACATCTTCATCCAGTAGCTGTTCTTTAAGCAATGACCGTGCCAATAGAAATCGAGCATGTGTAAATCCCAGTCACTGAGCTTATCCATAACGAAAGAAGTCTTGTTCTTGTCGTTCTTGATAGTCTGATGAGGCGGAAGGAACGATTCGAATTCCTTGGCCTTGCTTAAGTAGACGTCGGTAAGTTCAAAAGTGGTATACTTGTTTTCCGGGTCGGTGAAAGTTCTCGGAAGCGGAAGAGTAATACCCTTTTCCTTACAGAAGTTGTTCCACTTTTCAGTCATAGCCTGAATGTTGAACGGCTTGGAGATGATATGCCTACCGTGTTTCGTAGGAATAATCGGAGTATGGTCCTTTTCGCACTGCATTGCATACTTATAGGCGTCTTCATGACTCATATAAGTAGAATTGATGAGAACCTTGCACCGATTCTGAAGATTTCTTACGTACGGCTCGCATTCAAACATCATTCGTAACATATCATTCTGATACGGAAGATATTCCTCGTCGAGGTCAACAATCCAGGTCTTGCTGTCACCAGCGTCGCAAACCTGACCTGCCGCAGAAGCGACAAGGTTATACGGAGAGCCGAAAGTACCACTCCTCAGCTGGTCGACAATGTTCTTGAGCATTTCAATATCGACAGACTTATAAGAACGCTTGTTGAGACGGATATAAGCACGGACGTTGAAAAGCTTACACATGTCGATAATATCCGGCTTGGCCTTATCGAACGCTTCAAGAGACGGAATGAGATAGTCCTTGATAGAACGGCTGTGCATGTTACCGTGATAACGAGGATCAGAAACACCGTTCACGTGCGGGTCATCACTCTGACGACGTAAAAGCTGAACATAATAACAGTCATTAGCCGGTTCGCTATCGATGGAGTTGAAGAAAGCACGAACAGCCTTGTCATTCTTAACTTCATCCGGTAAAGTGTTGAGAATGAGCTGGATAGCTTCAGAATACTTCTGCTTTAAAGTATCAAATGTAAGTAAGGATCGGATTTGTTCAAAATTATCAACCATAGTAATAATTCTCCCTGTTTAATTCAGACTCAATCTGTTTATCGTAATAGGCCTTGTCAAGAATCTTGTTGAGGCGGTCGCGTTCCTTTTCTAGGCATTTGCTGATAACAAATAAATCCTGTTTGAATGCGTCAAAAATCTGTTTCAATATCTTTTCTTTTTCTGCTTCCGTCTTATAAGTCAAGTAGATACGTTTATTCAATCGATATATCGAAACGCTTACGATAGGTTCATCGCCCGGCAAGACATCAATCGCGCCGAGGCAAACATCGCGAATAATATCATCATAATAACAGTCAGGCATGAACGGTTCAATCGATACACCCTTATAGACAATATATTCGTCATAAAGAATGCTAAATTCCGGAAAATTCTTCTTGAGAAGAGTCTTAAACCTACTCTTAGAGATGATTTTTGTCTTTTTAGTAGTATCAATGTTCATGGTAGTTAATATAGTAAAAAATAACGGTCTTGTCAACCGTTATTTTCATGATTAATCATAAGCTTTGCATTGTTTGAAAGAATGTTATAGGCCATAGACTTAACAGCCATAGTAACGCGATATTCATCCTTAGCATCTACTTTCTTCGGGTCATAATCAGACCTAAGCTGTTTGCTATTGAATTCGAAGAATAAAATCTTATAGTTGGTATGGACTATATAGAAGTTGACGACCTGAGTATCGATAACCCTTACGTCATGGGTCAATATAGTCGAAGTTTTCTTATAGAACCAGGACATTATTCCCCCTTGAAGCTTTCGATAAACTTCTTCTTTTCTTCTTCAGGATCAAGATATTCAATCTTGTCTACTTCCAGCCAGCCATCGGGTGTTTCCTTGTAAATAACTTCTTTAACACTATCCTGACCGTACTGCTTATATCCGAACGGTTTTTCTTGGACGTTCTTCATGTTATCTACGTATTGTTCGATTGTTTCTTCTGGAAGCTCGCCGGCAGCATTTTTAAGGACATAATTTCGTACACAGTCTCTACAGAGATTCGTAATCCATCCGCCAGTAGTCCAAATGACACGCTTTCCATCTTCTGTCCGCGGTTCTTTACCGCATTCTGCACAAGTATATTTGGAAATATTTTCGGCGATATTTTCAAGGCGGTCATCGGTATGAACCGATGTATAAATCCTTAAAGTTCCAAACTTTTCTTTAATATCAGTAAAGTTAAACTGTTGCTTCTTTTCGTTATCCCAAGAATCATACAGCTTAAACAGTCTAAGCAGATAACGATTTTTCCAAAGATTTTCCCAACCACTACCATCCCAAACTTTATAGTAGTTATTTTCGATGTTTTCCTCGTCGGTCAAATATTCATCGCTACCGTCCCCATAAAGCTTACGAATCTTCAGGAACGGGTATCTGTGTAAGAGATCCAACATATTTTCATCTGTGATGGGATATTTAGTCATAATTTTAAAGATAATAAAAAATAGGGTTGTTGTCAACCCTAAATCTTATTCACTTGCAATTTCTGCAATTTTATCGTGTAATTCTTCGAACGTCTTAAAATCGGTTCTATCGATTACACGTTTACATCCGTCACCCAAATGGTCATGAATCATATAGAACATCGGCTTTTCCAAACCTATAACGAAACGGCGTTTAAGCAAAATCATTTCAATACGGTCATCATCGGTTTTTTCTTCCTCATAAGCATTATAACCGAAAGAATGCCTAAGTTCAAATGTTATACCAGCATTAAAAAGTTCATCAATCAAACCATGTACTTGGGTTTTAATCGGGTCTGTCCAGTTAACAATCTTTAAAGGCATATTAGTCACCGAGAAGAGTCATTCCGCCATTGGCATTGACAAATGATACGACTTGACCGCCGCGATGGTCTGCAATCATTACATTGGCAATACCTTCAGCCGCGAGAAGTTCGATAATGACCTTGTTATACTTGCCAACCTGTTCCTGTTCCACAGCCATCTTGAGGAGGGTTGTAATCAGAGAATGTAGTTTCTTTTCTTCCATAATGTATTTCCTTTTTTAAATTTTAATGGACCCGTTGGGAGTCGAACCCAAGTCTTGAATAACTTCAATATCCGTTCCTACAAGCTTTCCCTTCGAATTTACTTATTTGTCATACCTATGCCCTGAAGGTCGGCGTCAGTATAAACTAGCCTGTGATTTTCGGAAATAATAGACAGACTTAACTATTTCCTAGCCCGTTTGCGACTGGACTCTACACTCAACGGGCGAACGGTATAGGTCCAGGGTTGCTATTGATTAAGCAGCCATTGCGTATGTATTAGCAATTATTTTTTTTCAGACTTTTTAACGTGTGTTTTCCCACGTCTGAGACCACGGCTTGCAACTAATATATTCATCACCCAATCGAAACCAGGCGAGCCCAGTATTTTATTTATACTCCGAAATGTTCCAAGAAGAAGTCTGGACGCTTAGGATCAAAATGTGCAAATTTTAACATTTCAAGTTTAAACTTACCAGCATTAAACATTTTCATAATTTTATCATAATGTTCACCGCGAATTCCTTTTCTAATAAGTTCATTAATTTCATGATAACTAAAACCAAATTTTTCTTCATCCGAAAGTGGTTGAAGTCCATCAACTGGAACTTTATGGGTAAGTTCATAAGGTAATCCAAGGTCATCACCGATTTCAATAACTTCTTCAGTAGTCAACATATCAAGTGGTGCGAAACTGCCTGCATGGTCACCAAATAGCGTCATCCATGAAATTACATTTTCACTGCGATTTCCGGTATTAGCCATCAACCATCCATGTGTTTGGGCTGTTACCATAATCTGATTCATTCTAATACGTGCTGGAGCATTTGTTTTTGCATCATAAGACTTGTCAGCACCAGGAACAAGGGCAAGAGATTCCTTTACAAGGGTTTCAATATCCTGAACATCATAATCGATACCAAGATGGTCAACTAGCTTATAGGAATCAGAAATATCCTTCTGAATACCACACGGAAGTAAAACACCGTGAACATGTTCCTTACCAAGTGCAGCAACACAAATAGCCGCAACTACACTAGAATCTTTACCACCAGAAATTCCCAATACAGCATCAGTTTTACCAACGCTATCAAAGAAATCCTTGGTCCACTTAACCACATTTTCTGTCAATTCTTTCATAAATTTTCCTTATAGAATTAATTTTGTCTTTTACGTTGTTAAAGATAGAAAATTAACCTATAGTGAAATGTAAAATTATTTTTTACGTTCGGTCTTCGGCTGTTCGAACCAGCGAATATTCCAAAGCTGCTTTCGAATATCCGCTAGCGTATTTCTTTCTTTAACGATTACACCTCCTACCAGTGTAACTCCCAAAACAGCCAGAAGTGCTTTTACTAATTTATTCATTTTTATACCCTTTAATTAATTCTGGCTACAATATAGTAAATTTTTCTATTTTTGTAAACTATTTGTTTTCAAAAAGTTTGTAAATTTATCAGCCAGAAGTCCGGCGTCACTTCTTTGGCTGAGTTTTTCCAGAAGCGTCATTTCTTTTGGTTCCTTTTTGACGTCTTCTTCTTCATCATTGTCCGTGAGCATAAACGGATAACGGTTACTATATGCAGCGGTGGCTTCTTCACGTGCTCGACGAACATGTTCACGTTCAATATCAGTAATCAAACTGATACTGTCTCTAATATCCTCGATTTTACGTTTTGTATCGTTGAGTCGTTCGTCTATACTCTTGAGACGCGAGGGTAAAGGTCTCATAGGTTCTGCACCAAGAGACGCGACGAACTCACCAATATCATTCATGTATGCATTATAACCAGTCATAATACCTTCTATCACCTCATTGTCTTCTTCATTGTCGGATTTTAGAGTTTCTAAATAATCCATAAATTTAGAATTGCAATTGGAATTTTTTAAATCCCCATACAACATTGCGTCGCCCGGGTCCTCAAAATTCTCTACATTCCAACTGTTTTGTTTAAATACTTCCATCGCTTCACGTACATTCATTGTTTAATCTCCCGGAAGAGTGTCAAGTATGTTTTCAATAGTGAAATCATTTTTGATAATTTCAGGAGTCTTTCCCGACTTTATCTTTCTGACAGTATCGAAATACTTAGTTATAAGTGACTGTTTAAAGAAATTAGTGTAGCTCTCATAGATTTTACCTCCAAAAAGAGCAACTTCGTCATTACGGATTTTTGAATAAACGCTAATCTTAAAAGTAGATGCCGTAAATGCAAGATTTAACGTATAATCTCTGTTTTCAAAAATACGGTAAAGACCACGCTCGACGAGCTCAATACAATTAATACTGTACGAGGTAAAGATTTTCACGAATTCATCAACGCTTTGCTTAAACGCACGTTGAAGTTCTTCTTGCTCCTTCTTCCAATTCTCAATCCACTCTTCATAGGCATTTTTGGTCTTGACATAGGTATCATGAACGTTAATTGTATTAAGAATGGAATGTTTACTGAGATCGCCCCATACACCGTTAAACTTCTTGGAAAAGCGTTGTTCAACTCGTGTCAGCTTGTTGTTAATCATGATGCAAATATAAGAAATAAGTTGACTTTCGTCAACCTATTTTTTAAATCTCCAAAATTAAATCTTCTGGAAGTTCACCATTTTCAATATCAACAATTCGTTGAGCAGTGGTTTCAGGATCTATACCAGCATTATAAAGGATGTCGATTTCTTTTTCATAGGTTTGGGCATAAACGTCATAGTCAATCGATGTACAATAATCAAACCCTGCACAGAGTAAACCTTTGACCTTTTCAAAATATACGTCTCTATCCATATCGTACCTATAATGTTTTGTTAATCATTTCTTCCATTCTATAGTTATCCATGATTCTATAGGCATGTTCCAGATTTCTTGCACGCATGAAAAGTTCAAAAAACTTATGACGGTCAGGTACGATAAGTCTGTTGTTAATAAGTTGATGTTTATCCTTCCACCACCCTTGTGCACATGCTACCATTTGGGTTTCATCCAAAGAAGTTAACCTATAATAATCTTTCATGGAATCAGAATAGGTTAATAGCATATCATCTTTTCTATATTTGATATAAATATAATGGAATTCCTTTTCCCATCCATGGGCTTTAAGCTTCTTACCTAATCTACTCATTTAATTCCGCCTTATCAAATGTGTGATAATCCTTAAACAGTTTCTTGAATTCGTTCTCGCGGTCCATTTCATCACAGTGAGTAATCTCAAGGACATACTTTCCAGAACTCGGACAATTAGCAAAGTCCTTATCGATTCGCTTCTGAAGATTCTTAATGTCCAAATGACCGTACTTGAAGTCACCCTGGAACTTGTTACGATGGTTCATCAAGTCATCCTGAATATCTCCAGAAATAGTCTTGCGAGCCACTTCATCGAATCGACCAGCACCATGACGGGTCAGATACGGACGGGTCACATAATGAACAGTCAAATCGTTAACAAACTGTAAATCCTGTTTCGAAACCGACTTGACACCTGTGAAAGACGGAGTAGTATGAACATCCAACGGATTGTCGTTGAGCAACAGTCCTTGACCATTTTCGAAAATATATTCGTCATAACCGGCCGGAATATCGGTAACGAATCTGACATGGTTCAGCATGAACTTGCAATCTTCAATGAAATGCTTCATTAAACCATCGCTTTCCCAGATTTCCCTTTCCAGCTTACTCATTTCGTACTTGGCCATAATGCCTGTATTCGGAATGGAATCGAAATACTTAGTATTGAAATAGCTACGTACATATTTCAGGTAGGTTTCCTGGTTAGTCTGGAAATTCCTGGCGAACCTGTCGAATTCCATGATAACGCTATTGGTATATCTGGAAACAGTTTCCCAGATACCCATACCGCAAGAGCCATGTTCCTGATGATACTTCTGACGATTCTCTTCAATAACTTGGTTTGCGATAATGTCAAACGGAGTCGTCCAACGGCAATCCTTATGCATGTATATTTCGCCCATAGACAGCTTCTGGGACAGTTTTTTATATTCCTGTACGAACTGCATGGGATTGACAATAAAGTCCTTAGAGAAGTACGTATCAGCCCCAAAACACGTTCCAGAACCGAAGTGCTTGAAAGTATATGCCGTACCGTCCTTAACGACCGTATGACCACGCTGAGGACCGCCGTTAGTAAGGATATTCAGAACTTTTCCTTCTGCATTCTTGGTATAATAAGCAACGACGGTTCCTTTCGCCTCATCGCCCCAATTTGCGCCAATAACAATTCTTCCCTTAGCCATCTAATCCTTCCGTGGTTAAAATTAAATCGAGATGTTTTAAAGCAATCTTTACCTGGTCAACAGTTATTTCGTCATCCAAAAATTTGTTTTTTGGAATGAATGTTTGCCCGTTAATTACGAGGCAATGCGGCCTATCATAAAAAATCGGACAGCTATAAGTTCTAAAAGTCATTTTCTTGAGGTTCAGATAACCGATAGTCCATTCACCGTTATCTACATGACTATAAACAACGTTTTCAAAACGTTGAACTTTACGTCTTTTTCTAATAGCTACGATGATACCCGCTTTGGCCCTGTTTATAAACAACTCGGGATTTTCTTTAAATTCTTTAAGTGCAGTCATGTGTTCCGGATTATCCTCAGGAGCAAGATGTTTCATGGCTATAATATAAAAAATGGATTGACTTTCGTCAACCCATTTAATTTACCACCTGTCATTGTAGCCAGTCTTATCAACATATCTCGATAGAATATCTTGAAGTCTGTCAGAGACCGTTTTCTTTTTTTCATACGGGTCAAACGTTGTATCACCGTCATATTCATAGAAACTATCTGTCTCTAACTCAGGTTCTTTATCAGGTTCTTCTTCGTTTTCTGTACCCCATGAAATACAACCGTCTTTTGTCCATAAAGGTTCTTCCGGTTTAACTTCAGGCTGTTTGTCTTCCTTTGGAGCTTCAACCTCCCAACTAATGACATTTACATCATTCGTCGTATCTTCAGAACCAAATAGACTTTCAAACATATCGGGGTCCATTACATGAAGTTTATTATGCTTTGCTTTTACTAACCACGTTCCCTTTTTCCATTCTACCCAGGTATCGTTATAAATTTTAACTTCTGGAAAAACTTTCAATTCATAACGAGACCAACGGCCATTAGGAACTTCGACTTGTTTTTTATTAATTCTGTAATAACCGCTAAACGTAGCATTTATTTCAGGATCCATAAAATTAAAATCGTCGCCATAAAAAATGGCCTTCACGTTAGAAGACCATATTTTTAAGGTTTTGCCACAAATCTTATGGTTAGTATCAGAATTGCCCAAATTGGAATCTAAGATACCAGCCCATGGATTCATGTATTACCTACCAGCGAATGGAGCCATCTTCGGTAGTCTTAACATCTTCGTTAAGAACCGGAGTACCACCGTTACGACCGTCAATCGATTCGGCAATGCAAGCTTCGATTACGTTCGGCAAGGCTTCAATAGTAGCAACCTTGGAACGAGGACCGAGCAACTGACCGAAGGAATTTTCGATACGTCCCTTGTAGCTGCTGTAGCTTGTTGCATAATCATCCACGGAAATGTGGAAAATATCGAACTTCTTGCTTGCTTCCGCATAAAGCTTCTTAGTATCGACATCACCCTGAACCTTAGCTTCTTCGCCGAGGAAACGTTCAACCTTATGACGAGGAAGTGTCGGATTCAACGGTTCATCACCCATAGTGATGATAATACCCTTTCGACCCTGCTTTTCAAAGCAATCAAGCTTTGTCTGCTTAAGACCGAAGAGCCATGCCGCAGAATACGATTCGTAAGCATTACCGCCACCGCCGTGTTCCATATAAATCTTATCGATTGCCTTGGCAATACGAACGTCAGATTCAAACTGGGAAACCTGGAGAGGTGCGTCATCGCATTCGAGGTCACCAATACCCATAATCATGAATTCGATGTCGTCCTTCTTATGTTCCTTCAAGAGGTTAATCATAATCGGGCCGAGTGCTTCTGCCGTACGCTGGCATGCAGAACCCATAGAACCGGTCACGTCAAGAGCAAGAATAACCGGCAAAGTATTCGGATGTTCCTTGCTATTGGCACATTCACGGATAACGTTCTTCGGAGACATGGATTCATCCATGCGAGTTTCCTTAAACACCTGACCGTGAGTAACATAACCGCTGCTGTCTACCGACTTTCCGACGCTACAGGAATAGCTACGGAAAGAGCTCATATCAAAACTTCCGCCACCCATTGTGGACCTCCTTATTACTTAGTTGCCTTCTTGGTTGCCTTCTTCTTAGCCTTCGGCTTGAATTCTTCTTCTTCATCTTCACCGAGTTCATCACCTTCTTCGGTTTCTTCGGTGTCGTTACCGGCCCAAGTTGCATCGGTATCGAAGTCGAGGTTGAACATGTTGGTGAAGTCAAAGCCGCCAGCTGCACCACCATTTCCGAAGAGCTGCTGCATCATGAGCATCTGACCCATACCGCCGAACATGTCGCCGTTGCCGTTATTGCCACCCATCATGCTCTTCATCATCATGAGCTGGATGAGCTTGCCCATGAGACCCTTACCCTTAAGACCGGCATTACCGAAGAGCGAAACAATCTTGCCGTACCAGAAAGCGCTGCCGAGGAACACGTGACGTTCCGGAACGATTTCACGGATTTCGCTAGTTTCATAGTCGATGCACTTGAAGGACTTGTCTTCTTCGTTTACACGAAGGACGCACTTCGGCTTACCCTGAACGAGGATAACGTCACCCGGATTGACCTTAGCGGTCGGAAGGACGAAGAAGAGGTCAGAAGCTTCCATGCAGAAGTTCGTGACGTTAGTCAGGCGCTTCTTCGCCATATTGTAAGTCTTGTAACCATTGCTGGTCTTGATGGCAATGCCGCCGCTCATCGAGAGAGCGCAAAGACCCTTGTCGATCTTGCCGAACATGCCCTTGAATGTGTTACCCATGTTAAAGTCGAAATTGAACATATTATGTTTCCTTTTTTGTTTTATTGTTTATTGTTTTTGTTAAATTTTACCACTTGATAACGTCAACCTTATCGGGTGCGTCCTCAGGTTCATAAAGTGTCTGGAAAGTTTCATCAGGCATGGCATAAAATTGACCATTGACGCCTTTAACGATCCAATCGCCTTCTGTTGCCGTATGCCGGCCAGTTGTTGTTGTGATAGTTACTCGGACAGTGTATTTTCCAATATCATATCCGATATTATATTCAGTATCGATGTAACCTTCTCCCCAGCTTAAAATCAACGGGAGATTTTCAACAGTGATTTGTACTGCTTCCACCAAAATAGGTTTCTTGCGATACTTAGGAACTTTTGTAATATTTGTTGTTTCCATGTTGTTTTCTCTTGTGGTTAAATATAGTAAAAAAGCCGCTCTTTGTAAGCGGCTTTTATTTAAAATTGTTTGTAAATTTTAATTAACGGTATTTAATTAAAATACGACAAAACAAGCCGCGATATGTGACTTGCTTGATGATGAAATAATGTCGTACTTTCTAATAATCATTTCTGTTACCTATGCATTATATATAGAAATTATTTTTTAGTTTTCGCTTTTCGGAAGGAAGTTTTTCTGTCAAAACCATAAGCCTCCAAACGGGTGATGTCGTCACCCACCGGGACAATAGCTTCGTCAGGTCGAGCATGCGAATCAAACCAATGTTCCAATTCCCATAATGCCATGTATGGATCCTTAGCCATCTGGAAACGATAGTCTTTCAGGCAAGGCCAAGAAACAATATGAATTCTCGACTGCTTGTGGTCAGGAAGTCCATAATACTTAGAAACGTCGTAGAAATGAGAAATGTATAATACAGGACCGAACTTTTCGAATATTTCATAATTCCAAAATTTTAAATCATCTGGATTTTTATAATTTATATTACGGTCATTTTTATCATACCAGGTCAAATACGACGATAACGACATTTTACGATTGTTTTCAACGATTTCATCAAATGTATAATACTTGATTGTTTTCGGATCATAGATAGCGGTTTTTTCGTATTTATCGCCAGTAAAGAAATACCATTTACCGCAAAAGCCAATCATATTAAGAAACATGTGGGTGTAAATTTTCGTATGGTCATCACGCTCATGAATATAGGCGAGCTTGCCATCGAAATTTCCCAAAGATTCCATTTCACTAGGAAGCATGACATGTTCTTTCGTATCACGATGAATCGTAACGTCAGATTCGGCGAATGAACCTAACGCACAATCATAATAGTCCTGAAACTTAGAAAATAATCTGAGCATAATAGTCCTTAAATATCTATGATAAAATCAGAAAGTTTGGCCGGCAAAGAATAACGATGAAGTTTTTCTCCAGTATAGTCAACGAAATCGCAATATCCCATATAGTCCCCTGGATAACCGATCGGATTACATAGAATATGAATAACATTTCCTTTAGAATTGACATATTCTGCTTGACGCTTACCATGAACATGACCGCAAATCCAATAGGTATCGTTATCGAGTTCGTTAAGGAACTCTTCACCGTTAAAATAGAAAACATAGTTCCAAGGGTCATTCCTGAAATCGTGCGGAATTCCGAGTTCATACGGTACAAAATGTGTAACGATTACTTTCGGTTTTTGTTTAACGAGATTCATCATCATCTCATTATAATGATTCCAAATTTTTCCAGGTTCCTGCTGGAAATAACGCCAATGCTTTCCGTCAAACCAGTTACGTTTCCAGTTAGTAAACGGGTCAAGTCCATACATTGGCGGTTCACACCGAAAATCACACATGCCCATGCATCCGCCGATTCCGTTAACGATATTACCGTCAAGTAAGTGAACGTTATCGAACTTAGCACAAACTTCTTTCATTGCTTCCAGTTTCTTCTCACTGGAAACAAATTGAAGATTGGATTTCGATGGAGTAGAACCACGAACGGCAAGGTCATGGTTTCCGGCAACAAGATAGATTTCCTTATACTTTGGAGCGAGCCAAGGTATGATACGCGAGAAAGTCAAAAAATCGTTCGAATAATCGCCAGCCAGAATCAACCGGTCGACGAACGGAATACTATATACCTTCCAGATATGCTCGAGAGTATCAGTTACAACGTCTGCCTCGGGATCGTCAGCTTTTAAACGAGCTGGCTTTACGGCATACGCAAAATGAATATCTACATGTATATCAGAAATGATAAGTGTTTTCATAATTAACTTTCTTTACATTCGCGGATAGCTTCGATAAACTTCCGCATATCATTCGAAATGATATTTTCTTCTTTGATTTTAGGTTCATTGAACCAGTTATCGCCTTTATAGTTAGCATAGATTATGACAGACTTTAAATCTGCTCGGTCAAGTACCATAAGATAAGGCATTCCGCCATTCTTATGATAGAACAGCAATCCATGATGTCCATCCTTGGTTACGTGATAAGAGCATTCGTATTTTTCTATATATTTACGAAATGCTTTCAAACGCGTAGGCATGGTATTTATGGTTAATTCTGTACTTAACATATTTTCTCCTAGGGTAAATCTTTCGGGTTGACCAGAATAATCTTGAGTCTGCCGCCATGAAGTTCAGTAACTTCCTTTTCTTCTACGAGGTCATCGACAAGCCAGACTTCAAGAGGATCCTGAACTGTTGCCTTATGTTCTCCAGCATTTAGATGAGTTTCAGTAATAGTTCTGGAAAACAGGTCGACAAAGCAACTTAGTTTCGAAATACCGAATTCAGCCATCATTCCAGGTTCGATTGCTCGGTCGAAATCTTCTTCAGCCAACCAACCAGCAGCGATAGCGGAACGAACAGAAAACGATTTCGGGAAGACACGGCAACTACATCCAATATTTAAAGGATCCTTACCGAGCTTGACCAACATCGAATTGACGATATTGATGTCGACTTCTTCCTTAGTCTTCCAACCCCATGTGAAGAAACTTAAAGTCTGAATGGGCTTTTCTTCAATGAAACGTTTAATCTTGGCACAATTTTCATCAAGAAAATTACAGTTAACAAGATCGTCGATAATCGTATTCTCTATGTCGAGGTAAATAAAACGCATATTGCAAATATAGCAATATGCATCAATTTCGTAAACCCTACAATCTTTCGATAATTTTCTTCATCTCTAAATTGTGATAATATTCCAAAGTTTCTTTTAATGGAGGTGTATCTTTATCTTTAGCCCAATATTGATCCTGTAAAACAGACAAGCCTTTCTGTATTGCCATGTGTATTCTGACATACTCATTTAAATTTCTCTTATCGAATTCTGTCTCGTACACCGACAAAAAATAATCGGCAAATACAGTAATAAAATCAAGAACCTCGTCCTTGTAATTACAATAGCTGCCTCTACGTTTTAAACTGTATTTATCTTCGAGAATCATTAGTCAGTAAAGATAGCACAAAGTGCAAAGTAAACTAACAAGCAAATAAGAATAATCGGTGCGAACATATAGCATAGCAAACAAATCAGGATAATCTTAGAGATTCTCCTAGAAGTCTTATCACCAGTAGTGATGAAGTAGATACAGAGGATAGTGCCGATGATAGCCCACAAAGAAATAATCATATATTCTCCTTAAAGTTTTTCTCGAGCAGAACGCTTGAGCATGTTAGATACGTAGACATTCGGATAAAGACAAGGATTGTTCGGATTCGTTTCCCAGTCAATATCAGGATATTGCTCCTTTATATATTTGATAAATGCCTGGCTACGTGATTTTCCGGCATTACAATGGATATAAAAGTCCTTATCCTTATTGGATTCGATAAAATCAACCGCACGGTCAGCCTGTTCCTTTGTAATATTAGTGGCATTAAAACCGTCACAAACACGAACTTCTTCGTTGATGTCATCAAAATCCAGATTTAAAACATTGGTCTTGTCCTTAAAACGATGAATATCGTTAAGACCGTCATAACGTTCATGTACGAAATTATGCTTTACCGGTTCCGTACAGCAAATAGAAATGACTGCTGCATTTTCTGGCAACGTACTGTCATCCCACTTACATTCGTCCATGTAGAGGTTGAAATTTTTACGACTGAAACAATAAAGTTTTTGCATGGTTAAAATATAATAAAAAATACCCGTTTTGTCAACGGGTCATTTTTATCTTACGAACATTATTATTCCCAACATTATAATTATTCCGATTCCAAGAAACAAGATAGTTAAATCATAGTTCAATGTTGTCTTTTTAACATAAATTGGGTCTAACTTTGGAACTTTGTCAATTTCCGCCTTCTTCTTCATTATTCCCTCCTATATTATTTATTTCGGGAATTGTTAGGTTATTCTTTTCCTTTTCCTTATAATAAGCATCCATTAGAATACGTATATCATTGAAGAGCATGTTCTTAGAAAACTTCTCATCAAAGGCTTCGCAATATTCTTTCAATCGAGATATACTTTCATCAAGTCGATTTTCTTCCGTGGACTCAACCGCTTCGACAGGTTCCGTTTCAACTTCCTTATATTTTGTAAAGAACTTATCAAACTTATCGAAGTTAAAACGTATCGGCCTATTGTCTTCGAAATCGAAATATTCCGACATAATAAAATCCTTAAGACCATATTTCTTTTTAAGATGTTCATACGGCCTAAGATTACAATACGTATATGTATCGGTCACTCTGAACGTTATAATTCCAATAATTCGTTCCTTATAAGAAACATACCAGATTTCATCGTTTAGAATTACGTTCTTGACTATATCAAAACCGTTTCGTAATAAGTTCAGTCGAAACAAATACGACGTGTCATTGAGATAGTTGAACTTATTTATATCTTCGGGTTTCATAATATGTTATTTATTTAGGAATTCATCGAAGCTGGAAATAACTTCGTTGAGTGAACGTTGCGGTCTTTCAGACGAACATTCGTCCGGAAAAATTGTGACAATTCTGTTTACTCCCATCAAACCAAACGTAACAACGAAGCAGATAAGAGGAATAGTCAGCAAAACAAGTAAGATTGTTATTAACATACTTCAAATACCTTCTTGAAAGTGTCATAGTTGGTCGTATCTTCGCTGGAGCAATATACAGCAAATACGATGTTCTTGAAAGAATTCATGAAATGTTCAGAAATAACCTTCTTATAGGCATTAGCCACGACTTCTGGCGGATTCCTGAACGCACCACAGCCAAAAGCACCGAGAACGACTGTTTCATTTCCATGGAAAGCAGCACAAGAAAGAATCTTGTATGCACGCTCTTCATGAAGCTTCTGGAGTTCTGCATTAGAAATCTTAACACCTTCGCCGTTTTCATGGTTATAGGCATTGGCAGGAGTTTCACGGAGGTTAGGTGCGGCACAGGTAATAACATTCACCTTCTTGGTCTGATAAAGATTGGTATAATTATCAGACTTCAGAATAACGACATCGGGAGTATAGATAATGTCGTCATTGTGCAATGGCGTTCCATTTGTCTTATGGGGCGTGTAGAACAGTTCTTTTGCCCAATCAGTATTCAGACACTGGTAAAGCGTAGAACAGCGGCAGAGGCACTCTTCTTGAGCACTGGAGCCCTTTGTAACGCCGCCACCAGGATTAGTAGCCGAAGCAAAGTTCAAAACGGCGACAGTTCCGTTATACTTACGTGCTGTATTGAAAGATCCTTCTTTACAAACCGTAATTTTTGCAGGAGTATCAAAAGTTTGTTTCCGACCGTATTTAAAATATTCAGTGGAAGTCTTATCAGCGTAAAATACCTGGTTCTTAAATGAATGTTCGACAGCTTCTTGAAGCTTACGGTCCTTTGAAATCTGTGCGAGGGTATCGTTAAAAATCTTAATGTTTTCGGATTTCTTAGAGTACATGTTTTATCCTATTAGAAGTTTTCCCTAATATAGAAAAAGGATTGACGTTTGTCAACCCCTTTTATTGCAGCCACCTGAATTGAACAGGCCCTCATAGTCATGGACTATGTATGCACCGTACAACAGACTGCGGGCCCCACTTTGTATTTCAGCCGCTCAAGACACATTTAAGTCTATGTTGCGGCGTGGGTTTTTGCTATGATTAGCGATTCTTGTATTCGCGGACAGCATCTTCGAATTCGAGGTCGATGACGCTGGACTTAAAGTCTTCCTTACGCGGGTTCACGATTTCAGCAACTTCCTGCTTTGCTTCCATACGGAACTGAGTAGTCTGGACTTCCTTTTCGATTTCAGCAATCATTTCATTGCAATCGAGGCCGAAGTCACCGAGAGCGGTGTTGGAGCACATCTTGCAAGTATCGATCTGAACCTGGAGAGTCGTCAACTTGGCTTCCATAAGAGCCTTATTGGTATCGATGTTCTTGAGAGTGTCACGAACCTTGATGCACTGCTTTTCAGTGTTCTGCCAAGCATTTTCGATGGTGTCACGAGCAGACTTGAGGCCCTTCCAAGTGATGAACTTGATCTTGGCTTCATCGGTCTTGTCACCGTCAACAAGACGTTCCCATTCACGGCGAGCCGTAGCGGTCTGAACGTCAAGTTCGTCAAAGCGCTTCTTCAAGGTCTTAGCATTCACCAACATGTCTTCTGCAGACTTGATGTAGTTTGCAGCGTTCTTGTTGTATTGACGACGGATTTCTTCAATCTTATCCTTGGTAGAGATAAGGGATTCGATGCCAGACTGTGCCTTGTGAGCGAAGATTTTGAAGATATTGAACTTCATGGTTTTTTCCTTTTGTTTGGTGTTACTGTTGTTTATTTTAACGTTGTTAAATATAGTAAAGTTTGTTTGGTTTGTCAACCCTTTTTAATGAGCATTTTCAGTGAGCTGAAGACTGACGCCATCTGTCGGCATATCAGGAACCTTAACAGTAAGGTCCTTATAATTTACCGATACCGGATTAGGCATATAAACGTTGACGGATTCAAGAGATTTAACCGACTTAACTTCTTTGCTCTTGCTGTATGCTTGACCACCGAAATAAACGGCAGCAGAAATACCAAGCAAGGCAACTGTTGAAACCGTAATCTTAATATATGTATTCATTTAGTTTCCTTATTAATTATTCAATTAACGATGTAAATATAGCAATATTTTCACCGGTTGTCAATGGTTTTTATCTAAACACCTGAGGAACTACCGAATAATTTGTAATGGTGTTGTTGTTACCATTAATTATCGTAGTCGTGCTTGCAGGAACCAAGTTACGGTTTTTATATTCTTCGATACTTATAGCCATTGCTTTCAGACGCTGTTCTTTGACAAGTGCACGATTATCTTCGTTTGCGATGTCATTAGCAATAAGAATAGTGCCTACGGAAAAAGCAGCGATTGCAAGGCCGATAAAAAGGGTTGCAATTTGCTTAGAGTCATAGTGGTCTCTGGAAGATGTAGTACGCATGTGATTACTTCCTTAAAAATGTATCGATTTTATTTAATGCACCACCAAGATGCGAGTTAATATAACGTTCATTATCTATATCCTGATTTTCTTTCTTGGTTTTGTATCTTGACCTGATTGAAAACAGATATGCTAAGCTTTCATATAACGGCAAGAAGAAATACCAGTAAGTAGGAGAATTACTTGATGTAACTCCAGAAATGAATGCCAATAATATAATATATGCACCCAAAAGTATGAATCGATAACAATACTGTGTAAGTACAGGAGTTACCTTAGTATATTCGATTGTCTTTTCGGAGTAATAAGAAGCATATACATCCTTTAATTCCGACTTTGAAAGTCCTGCCTTAATACGCATGCTCTGGAACATATCGTACTTGCAATCGCAAAGTTCGTTGTCTTCTGCAGCAGTTTCGGTTTTATGAACAACTTTGTCCTGAGTCGGAATACCGGTTATGGCAAAGATAATACATAATGCCAAAGCGATTTCAATTAAAATTTTCTTTACCATTCTTTGTCTTCCTCTCTGTGCGGTGTAAGAAACTGATTGTATTTGTTAAGCATATTCGTTTCCGGAGACTGCTTTCTCTTTTCTTTTCGTTCAGCTAACCATGCCTTAAAATTTGAAATATTCAAGATAGCTCTTTCAATAATGTCCTGAATGGAAGTAAAGAATAAAACGCCTAATGTCAAAACTGTAATTACGAGTCCGACAGGAGATAAGAAAACATATCCCATCATGTAGAACGGATAGAACTTTCGTTGTTCATCAAAATCACCATGACATCCCCATCCATGAGGATGACTGCATGTACATTTTAATGCACAAATAACAATCACAATAAGAAAACCAATATAGTAAAGAGTATATTGATATACCCAAGGATTATCGTTGAGAGTATCTGCTCCACGAAGATCACCAACAAGCCCGATAATAGCTAATGTAATAAATACGACATTACCGACAGACGCTAAAATGGTATTGACTAAAAACCATGTACTTGGCGTATCTTCGGCCCAAGTCTCATGCATTAAGTCATCATATAATTTTTCAAAGAATTCTCGCATCAGTCTTCTTCCTCTTTTATAATGCTAATTTCTAATACTGTGAACTTATAGTCCTTAAAAAGTTTCTTGGTGAATCGTCGTATATCTCTAAGTTTCTTGCTTATATGAGTTTCAAACCATGACGGTTCAGGTTCGGGCGGCTTCGGTTTCGGTGGCTCAGGAGGTTTCAGTAACTTATTGAAATCACCGAGTACTTCTGGAAGTTTATTATCAACAATCGCTTGTGCTAACAGATCCTTTTCGCCATGCTTTGCAACTATACGAACGATTACCAGCGTAAGAATCAAAAAGCCAATACTAATACAATAAAACATATCAAACCTTTTTATTTCGTTCTTTAATCTGCTTTTGCAAGTTATTGACGACGATATTTAAATTTTCCTCAGTAATAGGTTTTCGAAGTTTCTTGAGAATTTCGCGAGCGACACGCAAAAGCTGCTTTTTGTCTGCGGTGTCTGCCTTAGATATTAACTGACTCCAAACTTTGTTCAAGTCCTTAATACCTTCAGTGTTATATCTATTAGGAAACTTCTCCATTACGTCGTAAATATAGTAAACATTTGCTTAATCGTCAATATGTTATTTGCTCTTATTACCGTAATAGTCCTGTAACATATCCCAGTTTGCACCATAATCGAGAAGTTTTGCATTATTCCCCGTAAAACCCCAGGCTGTTATGCGGCAAATCTCAGTATTTGGGATATTAAACTTATTCATGATAGCAGTTGTGTCTCTAATAAGCTTCTTTGTCTTCTCAGGAAGTTCAAGACGCTTGATATATTCTTTAGAACCGCCTACATGATAACCAAAATCGGCGAAATGAATCTTGTAAATGTCGGCAAACTTGTCGAATGTGAACTCACTGACATATTCTGAAATAATTGCATGGCCGTTATGGATATTCATAAACGGTTCGGCAAGCGGATTCTTATTGCTTAAAGATAAAAACCAATCCCATTCGTTATTATTTTGAATAATACCTACGTCGAGATGTGCAATCTTGACAACTTCATTGTCAGAAATTCGGAATACGGTCCTGGAAGAACCCTTGCCTATTTCTTCATAACCTTGACGCCAGAGTTCAGAACGAAGATCCTTATACTTCTTGATGTCGTTATAGTTGTCAATCAAATCACTTATTTTTTTCTTATTTTTCATTGTGTATAATATAGAAAAAAGGCCCGTTCTTGTAAACGGGTCTTTTTAACTATATAGGAATCAAATTAGTTATCGTGTTCAACACGCCACTTGATTGCACCCTTCAGATTCTGATGATATTCTTCATCCTTACCCATGAACTTACCATCGTCGTCAGATACCTTACAGACCGGAATGCCATTGACTTCGGTCAGCTTGATGACCTGGTTCATAGCCTTAAACCAGCCAGTATCGTTGAGCAACCAAGTACCGATACCGAACGCAACCTTACAACGGAGGCTGAAACGCTGGAAGATGACTTCCGCCTTAGCGAAATCCAAGGAATCGGAGAACAAGAGAGTCTTGTCTGCATACGAAACGCCAATCTTCATGTAATGGGCGAGCATCTTTTCACCCCATTCAATCGGATCTGCGGAGTCATGACGAACACCGCTGAAGAGGCGTGCATAGGTTTCAGTAAAGTCCTTCAAGAAGCAATCGGTTGTAATACAATCAGTCAGGTAAATACCGTTCTTGGTACCGTATTCCTTAATCCAATGCTTCATCATGTAAAGATTGGAATAAGCCGGGTTGTGCTGTGGCAAGCCCTGGCCAACGAGTTCGATAGCTTCATGAGCCATAGTTCCAATCGGCTTGGTACCGAAGAGGAAGCTAAAATAGACGTTAGAAGTACCGACAAACTTAGTGCCCTTGAACTGGAACTTGCTGAGGTACTGCAATGCCCATTCCTGGAATTCCTTGCAGAAACGACGACGGGTACCGAATTCGGAGAATGCGCCAATCTTGATTTCTCCCTTGATAAGCTTGTCAACCTTTTCCATAAAGCGCTTCTTTGCATCTTCAATAATCTGTGCCTGTTCTTCCGGAGTATAGCTCATTCGGAACCAGACTTCAGACACGATAGACATGACCGGAACTTCATGGTAAGAAACGTCAACATTATAACCGCGGAAATGAATTTCCGGTTGCTGGAGCTGTTCATCGAACACACAAGTAATTTCGTCACGGTCGATGGTATAACGCTGAAGGAAACGAACATAGTCATCCTTCATGAAATCAATTCGCTTGAATCCCTGAAGTTCCCACGAAGTGTAACGGAGCTTGGAATACAAATCAATCTGATAATTGATTTCATCAATCATTTCGCGAGTGAACTTTCGGTTCGGGTCGCGGTTCTTATAGGTCCATTCCACCTTCATGTCGTGGAACTGATGGACGAACATCTGACCCATAGTGTACTTATAGAAGTCATTGTCCGTCAAATGTGTAATGATTTGAGGCAAGTGATTTGTCATTTTCAGTTTCCTTTTTAGTAGTTAGTCGTTAAAATACGGTTGAAGAGCAACGATATACCCGTCAAGAGGCTTATCACATTCGTTTTCCGCTTCCAGACAACGCTTGTAAAAGTCCTCCTTATAGTATTTGGACTTTTCCTTGAAGCAGAGTTCATAAAGTTCATTTACGAGCTTGTAACGGTGCATCTTGGCGTCATTTCGAGAATGACCGATAAGATAGTTCAAGCTACGCTTGAGCTTCTTCGGCTTTTCAGCCAGACATTCATGGAGATAACGTGCACACTGTTGATATTGCTGGCATGCAAGATAGCGACCGATGTTTTCATTGATGGTATGATCCGGTCCAAAGAGTTGTTGGAATACGCCCATTATGCAGCCTCACGGAGAACGGTGATTTGACAGCTTTCCATAACCTTGAGAGCCGCTTCATGAAGTTCCGGTGTAACACCAGCACAGCAGTTTTCGACAACTGTAATCTTCATGTTCGGGAAGAGTGCCCGGAGCATAAGAGCATTGGAAACGACACAAATATCTGTACAAAAACCGAAGAGTTCAATTTCTTCAAATTCGAAGTCCTTGAGATAATCCTTCCAGCCAGTCCAGCCAAAGGTATACTTGTCGATAGCGAAGAACTTCTTCTGTCCGTTTTTATCCTTTTCACGAAGAACTTCGAGAAGTTCAGGATGAATTTCCCAACCCGGAGTAAGCTTGATACAATGAGCCGGAAGACCTGCAAACTTATGTTCGTAGGAATCTTCATAAGCGATTCCTTCTGCAGGAGGCCAGTTGCTTTCAACCTGGACCTTATTGAAATGTGTATCATGTGTAGCGATAGTTACGCCATCATGCTGGCGAATACGCTGTTTAAGATTAGGAAGCTTCTTTTGAGCTTCAGTATTAGGCAGAGCACCGTCAATAAAGTCGGTCTGCCCGTCAATCAAAATTTGAAGAATCTTTGTTTTAATCATAGTTTATTCCTTTTTAATTTTCAATGTCCCAGTAAAATAAAGTAAATTTAGAAATCTTCGTATGGGTTGATTCCATTTCGTTTGAACTTTCAGTTACTGACAATACGTCTTCACGAGAAATTTTATTTTCCTCGATGAATAAACCTATATTTTCAGGATTAGTGAAAGTTTCAAACTTTAATTTCTTTTTCTTTTTCATAATTTACTTCTTATCAACTAAAATTTCTTTTACCTTGGCGATAAAGTCAGCTTCAGAAATTTCTTCCCATGTAGTCGTATCTACGAAAATCCACGGTTCGTCGTACTGGCGAGCCATGACCCACTGACCATTCTTATTCTTTTCAGGAATTTCTCTGGGAGTAATTGCGACATACGATTTACGGTGATGATATTCGGGCATAAGTCCCTGATGTAAATCAACAATAGCCGGATGTGTTCTGTCTGCCGGAACGACATGACTTTTCATGACAGACTTAAGCTGTGCCTTTTCAGGGAGGTCAAGATGTTTACGTAAATATGCTTCCGCTTCAATGAAATCATTAAAAATCGTTTTCATGCAGTAAAATATAGTAAAGAGTTTTTCTTTTGTAAATACGTTTAGTGGAAAAAAGTTATAAATACTATATGAAATACGATTTTGCACACCCGAAATTTAAAAATGGCATGGTTACTTTTGCAGAAAAGAAACCCGATTTGGTCTTTGAATTCCGTATGGCTGCCGCAAGACGCAAATATAACCTGCGTCAGGATATGTATCTTTACAATCCAAACGGCGAAAAGATGGCAAAGGTAGAAAACTTTGGTCACATGCTCCTAGTCACTATGCTCGGAGATTTCGATATGGGTTCTCACCGCATCCGTTCTAAGGCAGATATTGAAAGTTTCTTTAATATGTACGAAAGTACAGAACCTGAGTCAGACTATATGTCTCTGAATGAAGCCAAGCGAATTCTGAAAAATAACGGATTTATCCTTGATTAAAAAGAAAACCGGCATTTAGCCGGTTTTTTAATCTAAATAATCAAGTGCTTTTTCGTTTTCATAACTATTAAATTTTGCACAAAATTTTTCGTAAGTAATTGTCGGATCTTTTAACTGTTCATACATAAATTTAACATTTTGTCCGTTAGAACCATACCAGATGATAACTAAATCGTCATCATTGTTATAATTAATTACATCGGTATAACTTTCTGTAACCCTAACTACAATATTGTTAATCTTATATCTATTCCAGGTACCATACGTCTCAAGTCCCATTTCAGCGAGATGATTTGAAATTGCGAATTGGTTCGGATATTGCTTACGTATATTTTCAGGTATATCTAACACTACTTTTTGACCTTTACTGTTTTCCCGTCGACTGATATATCCAAGAGTTTCCATTTATCATAGAAATAAACTCTTACAAACTTTCGACCGGTATAATCCTGTTTGTATTCCCACTTCTTCGCATCGTTAATGATTTGCTCATAGCAGAAATTCGGATTACAGATTTCAAGTACCAGTGGCTTAGAGAAACAAAGACCAAATAAAATCAAAATACAAAAAATAATCTTCTTCATATTTTATTTATTTTATTTGAGGATGTATTCTTTGCCGTTAATCATCATTATTTGCGGTTTTTCTTCTTTCTTTGGAATAACATCTCCGCTCGATGTATATTCAGTACGAACGGTATCGACAATAGTGGAATAACCGCTATATTTTTCCGGATTTTTAACGTCATCTATACTGCTATTACCTGTAATAAATGCAAAACATGGGCCGACCACATTTTGCGCATGTGTATCGACAACTTGCACATGAAGTAAAAACGGAAAAATCCCAACCAATAAAGCGACTAAGACCATGCCGAAAGTAAATGATTCTGTACCAGAAGTTATCTTAATATACGGTCTAGTTTGCATAATTAATGTTTCTCCTTAGTCAAAAGGTCATTAAACTTCGATAATGTCGAACTTGTTTTATCTTTAGTTATCGTATTTTTTGAAAAACGTACATAAATATTGGTCAAGAAAATCCAACTATTCAAAAATACAGGAAACTGAAATACACAAATTGAAAAGATAAAATATGGTACGGTAATAACAATAGCGTTAAGAATGGACCAACCCAAATAGCATGTCCAAGAATGACGATGTGCAAAATAATAATATTCAGTTTTAATAATCGTGTCATTATTCACGAACATGGTAATACATGTAGCAATGACACATAAACCAACACAGCAAAGGAGTTCACGCCATAATGCTGCCATATCATCTTCAGTTGATTTAAGCTGTATAAATTCCATTATATCTCCTTAATTCACAACCGTAATATAGAAAAAGGTTGACTCATCGTCAACCCTTATTTTAAACCAGGTCAATGAACTTCTTATAGCATTTATACGCACTTTCAATATCGTCTACATGTGCAAGTTCCATAGGCGAGTGCATATTCAGAACCGGAACACCTGCATCGATAACGTTCATGTTAAAGTTACAGTAAATACTTGCGATTGTTCCGCCACCTCCCTGGTCAACCTTACCCATTTCGTCGAATTGGAAAAGTTCACCGTCAAAGTGCTTTCGAAGTTTGGCAATATATTCAGGAGTAGCGTCATTGGAACCAGCCTTACCGCGAGCTCCGTTATATTTGCTGAGCATCATGCCGTAACCAAGCTTTGCCGAAGTATGCTTGGAATAAGCGTCAGCATAAAGCGGGTCATAAGCGGCGGTAACGTCAGAAGAAAGCATGTTGGAATTCGACAAGATATTCTTGAACATTTCGTAAGCACCTTCATCGGTATATACGGAATGAGTCATAATCTTGTATAAGCAGGTTTCAAACCAATCAGAATGAGCACCAGTATTGCTGCAGGATCCAATTTCTTCCTTGTCAACGAGGACAACACATGCAGTATTCTTCGGAATTCCATTGTAATCGAGGAGAGCTCGAAGAGAAGTATAGGCGCAAACACGGTCATCCTGACCATAACCGGCAACAAGGGATTTATCGAGACCACAATATGAAGCCTTTGCAGCAGGAACAAATTCGAGTTCAGCGGAATAGAAATCGTCTTCTTCAATATTGTATTTGTCTTTTAGGATATTCAAAACCAATGTCTTAGCAAGATCCTTTATGTCCTTACGTAAAAAACTATCCTTTTTACTGACGACGCCCGCAATAACATCTAGGTTTTCACCCTTTACAAACTCATCAGCCTTCTGAGTAGACATACGTTCAGAATCCAAATGCGGGAGAAGGTCAGTAATACAGAAAACCTGGTCGTTTTTGTCTTCACCGATTTTAATCGTAATAGGAGTTCCATCTTTCTTGACAACGACACCATGTAAGGCGAGCGGAGTCGTAACCCATTGATACTTCTTGATACCGCCGTAATAATGAGTATCAAAATATGCGATGTCGTCATTTTCAGTAAGTGCAGATTGCTTAACGTCAATACGTGGAGAGTCAATATGTGCACCAAGAATATTATATTCCGGATTTTCTCCAATAATAAAAGCGGCAAAATTTTTCTTTCGGTTGATAAAATAAACCTTATCGCCGGAATGATATGTCGAATTTTGATTAAAAGGCTGAAATCCTTTTTGAATAGCTAGCTTTTCAGCTTCAGCCACACATTCACGTTCTGTCTTACAATTACTCAAAAACTTGATATAGTCATCAGTTATTAGCATCATCAATTTCCTTCATAATAAAATTTCCATTTGCGTCTAGCTTATAATGAAAAACACGCCTCTCAGCGTCCCACACTTCGAGGTATGTTATACCGTTGTCACGGTATTTGTCTACTTTTTCGGTTTTCTTAGCCATTATGCGTCAATCTCCTGAATAATAACCTTTAACGGCTTTCCAGCAGCTTGGATTCTTTCGATATTGCACTTGACACCATAGCTTGTACCGTTCCAGAAAGCAATGGCACCGTCACAGGCTTCGCACATGGCCTTATCCTTGACCTGGTAGAATTCCTCACCGTACTTTCCCTGAGATTGCTCCCATAGAGAAACGACGTTTGGGAACTCACAGCGCCTCGGTTTTTCCGTGGACGTATAAACTGTCACCCGGTCAAAACCGTGAGCTTTAAGGTACTTCTGTGCGAGAATATCGACGCCGTAGCAATCGCCTACGATAACATTGACATCCTGTTTCATCAAATCATCCAGGCATGCCATCATTTCCGGGTTTAGTTTCTTAATTTTTGAACTACCCGATATAAAAACAGTTTTCATTTAATCCTCTGCAGATTCTTCAAAAGTTGGAACTACTCCGTCTTCTTTTGCATATTTTATGATTGTTCCAAATGCCTCATTGAATTCTTCTGTGTCTTTGTATTCTTGTCGGTAAGTACCAAGTTGAATAACATAATGATCTGCATAGACTTCTATGTAATTAACCTGGCTAAAACGGACTGTCCAAGCCCAAGAACCAAGTTTTTCCCCACAATCAGACATGCCGATTACCTTATAAGGTAAATCGGCAGATTCAATCATATCACAAATGTAACTTAAATCATAATCGTAATATGGCTTCATAGTCTTTTACCGCACTTTGGACAAAAATCGATATATTCGCTGCCATAATATTCAGCTTTAATATCGCTTTTAACCAGTGACATGATAAAATATAGCCCAGTTTCGGACTCTTTAGTCACCCTTTGCTCAAAAACATCTGATAAACTGAAGTTTTGACCGCATTGCATTCCGTAAACATTCTCAGACATCGTGCAATAAGGACATGTCTTCTTACCGATATTTCCGGCTTTAGGGTGAACATGCGCCATAGACACATAATGTGTAGGATATTTTTCGTCTTGTACTTCAATCATATTAACGGATATTGTGGTTAATAAACCAGTCGATTTCGTTAAAACTATCGGCATTGATAACCTTATTTCCCATACCGTCATAGACATAGAAGCTAGAACGGTTAAGCATGAGGTTATACTGTTCGATACGGAACTGCATTTTGCCGACATTTACGCCAACAATCTTGCCGTTATCATCATGGAGATATTCAACTTTCTTCTTAAACATTATGCACCACACATTTTTACAAAGTCTTCTTCAGAAATAAGGGTCGTTCCCTGCTTACGGGCCTTTTGAGCCTTGCTCGAAGTGGAATTCGGATCGGCGAGCACGAGGAAGTTCGTAGTCTTCTTCATGGTTTCATCAACGACACCGCCATTGTTTTCGACCAATGCCCAGAGTTCCTTACGAGGACGGGAAGCCGCACCAGTGAAACAGAAAGACTGACCGTTGAGAACACCCGCGACAGGAGCCTTCGGAACGAGAATGGAGATATACTTCAAAGTTTCTCGCATGTCGGATTCGAGTGCCTTCAGACCAGCTTTGAGCTTATCGGACGTAATTTGACCCACGCCTTCGCAAACATAATCGTTACAGTTGATGAAGTCATCGAAAGTGGTCAATTTCTTCGCATCGATAATCCTCTGGACGATTCTTTCGCCAAGGCCTGAGATGTTATAGCCCGAGATAAATTGAGCCAATGTGGCTTGTTTATGGGCTTCTATTTGGGCCTTAATGATTTCAGCGGAACGCTTGCCATAACCTTCAAGATTTTCAATCTTCTTGTAGTCAATCTTGTAGAGATCCGAGATAGACTTAAAAACGCCAGCGTCATAAAGAGATTCAATGGTGGTCAAGCCAAGTTCCATAATCTGAAGTTTTTCAGTCCATTTCGAAATACGACCGGAAAACTTGCTCTTGCACAGTTCGTTAGTGCAATAGAACTGTTTATGATTTTCAGAAACTGTCAAATCACCGCCGCAAATCGGACAAACAGTCGGCATGTTCCAGTTGTGAAGGCTTGCTAAAGTTTTAACGTCCATTGTAATCTCCATTGTATGACTACAATATAGCAAATTTGGCAAGCTTTGTCAATGGTAAATTTACGGGTTATCTATCGGAACGAGCTTCCAGCCGTATTTTCCACATTTTTCTCTTGCGAATGTTGCGGCTTTTTCGTCATCGGTCCAGGTTTTCACGTTTTTATCCATCATATACTGATATGTATCGGAATTCGTAGGAAATACCGGGCCATTAGGAAAATCAAACTGTACTGTCCAAATATTATTACATGTCATCTTGAATTACCTTTTCTGAAAATTCTTCGAGCTTATCTAGGCTCTTTTCTGCTGCGACGCGTTCTTCTGTAACGACGTCGGTATCAAATCTATCGAGATGAAGCATGGCCCTAGCCAATTCTGCGGCCGGGAACATTTCCATCATTGTTTTCGGTCTTTCTTTATTTTCTTCGTCCATAATAATAAAATATAGTAAAATAAAAGGGCCCATTTGGACCCTTTTATTTATTTGTTCTGGAAAACAACTACATATCGTCGTCGTCTTCAGCGAGAATATCACCGTCGAGTTCGTCGAGGTTAGCACCAGTACGGTTAACCATAGCGATACCTGTATTTTCACTGAGGTCTTCGTAACCCGCATTCATAAGAGCGAGAACGTCTTCGTTTGCGTTGATAAGTACCTGTTCTTCGAATGCGAACTTGGATTCTACATAATGCCTGAACGTTTCATCCTTATAGAGAGGAATCCAGAATTTAGCACAGTAGAGTTCTTCTTCCTTCCACATTCTTTCCGGCTTGCCAAGTTCACCAGTTTCAGGATCAACCTTGGTATCGTAACCGATACGTGCATAATAACCCGGCTTCGGCTTGTAAACTACGCCACATTCCATGGCTTCATCCAAAAGTCCGTAGTACGGAGATACACCACCTGCATGAAGGATAAGATACTTGGTCTTGACGAATTCCTTAGCGGAACGACCCTTAGCAACAGCACAGGTAACGACCTTACCAAGAACATTCTTGCCCTTGTCACGTTCCTTTTTAGAGGAGTAACCGAGAACAATACCGTCAGCGTTAAAGATAATACGCATACCGCCAGGAATCTTATACGGGTCGCCGAACATTTCGAGAGAAGCATAAACGTGGTTCATGACGAGAGTCGTGAAACCGCCACTCAAAATAATGTTTGCGAGTTCGTTTTTGAATTTTGCGGAAGACATGTTAACAGCGGAACTTCCCTGTTGTGCCTTTTCAAGAACCTGGTCTTCGATAATCGGACCCCAGGAGTCAAACAATACGAAAGTATTGCGACGTTGCTGAAGCGAGCCACACTGAGCCGAGAGCTTAGCGATGAACTGCTTAATTTTCGGAATGCTGTTCGTAGGACCGTGAACACCGACTTCATCCATGTTAATTCCGAGCTTCGTAAGAAGGTCATAGTTAACGGAGTTTTCAGTATCGACAATGAAACAGTCCATACCAGAATCCTGTGCAGCCTTAAGAACTGAATAACCAATCATGGACTTACCCCAGCCGGAACCGGCAGCAATCATGCTGATTGAACCCTTCTTAATACCACCCTTAATTTTACCAGAAAGAACGAGGTTAACCGAAATACAGTTCGTACTAAGCCATTCCACAGGAATACGCTCAGTATGAAGAAGATCGGCCAAATCCTTATCTTTCTTCATTTTCGCCAAAAGCGTGTTTTTTGCCATTTTTTACCTATTATTTTATTTTGTCATCGAATTTGTCATCATGAGCTTTAATCGGCTAACGTACTTTGAATCGCCCTTTTCATTGCACTTTTACTGTTAGCCAGAATATTTATAATATAGAAAAAATGGTAAACTTTCGTTTACCATTCTTAAATTTGTTCCGATTTTATCGGCCGAGGAACTCGTTGAGAACTTCACCTTCCGACGGATATAAATCACGGTACGGATTATGATATTCTGCCTTCTGTTTTACGAATTCACTCTTTTCCGTCTTTTCGACAACGAAATCCTTATCAATCTTTGCAGCGGGTGCTTCGAGAATTTCCTTAGATTCCGTAATCTGTTGCGGCTTAATCAAACCTTCAGCAGCCTTAGGCTTTGATGATTCGTTAATCTGCGGAGCCGGAGTTTCTTGGTGAGCGGCTTCATATTCCTTGAGCTTAGTCTTATGCTTTGTCCACATGTGAGAGCCAAGCTTCATACGGTTTTCAAAAGTTTCACCACAAATAGGGCAAGTTACTTGATCCATAGTCTACTCCAATTATTTCTTTTTAGTATTCTTCTTTGCAGGCTTCTTCTTGTTCTTCTTTCCGTTAACAGCCTCATTTTGGCGGGGCTTAGTTTTCTTCGGAGTGCTTTTGCCTGGCTTGACAGTTTTCTCAGTCTTCTTCTTGGTTTCATTTGTTGTTTCCTTACGTGAACGCTTCTTTTCAGTCGGCTTCTTGACCGGCTTAAGAGCCTTTGCAATCTTCTTCAGATCTTCATCGGAAATCTTGTCGGTTTCCTTTTCAACGACCTTCGGAGTAGCAGGAACTTCAGCCTTAGCCACTTCCAATGTTTCTGGAGTTTCAGCGAGAACCTTGCCAGCGAGCTCTTCTGTTACGGTATATGTCGGTTCCAATTCAACCATCGGTTCCGGCTTATTTGCTTCTTCGCAAATAATGTTTCCGGCTTCCATGATGTCGCATGCTGTCTGCTGACATTCTGCTTCATGCTGAGCTGGATCTTCTTCATATCCTTCAATCATAGAGTCAAGCGGATTTTCGTCAAGCTTAACGATTTCCGGCTTCTGTTCACGCAATGCCTTGCGGAGCAAGAAATATCCGATTACAACCAAGATTACGGCGAGCGCAATCAAACCAATTACTAATGTAGTATTCATTTTTTCACCTCATTAAAATATAACTTGTGTATTGTATATATAAAATTTCTAACTGAAAAACTCGAACATTGTCGGTCGTTCCAAATTAATTTCTTCCTTCGGACCTAACCAACCAGCGATTCTGAACATCGTATCGAAAAGCTGACAGAAAGATTTTCTGAATGCGGTTTCATAGTCAATCTCAAAGTATTTATTAAATTCTTGCGGCCAAGATTCGAGATATGCGACTGCTTCAATCGGCGAAGTTTTTCCGTCCATATCCTTGGCTACAATCTTCTGAGATGGCTTTACATATACATATCGTAATTTGGAATTATTACGAATCGGGTTATATTTCAACCTGTCCTTAGTAACGATATAGTTGTAGATAATCGAAATCTTTGCACCGAAAATGAGACCAGTCGGAAGAATCAAACCGTGGTCCATGTAATAGTCCATGAGAGTCTCGTATTTCATATCGAACGGCGTCGTATTCATCGCACTTTCAGAATACAGCTCTCTGAATTTGTCCATGGCGATTGTCGTATATTTCGTATAGTTCTTGATACCGATAACCGACGAAATAACGTTCAAATCCGAGCTCTTAAACTGGTCATAAACCTTGTAGATATATTCCTGTGCTTCGTCCTTACCGATACCGTCGCAGATTTTGAATGCGAGTTCTTCAGCAGCCGTTTTACAGAAGTCTGGCATAGTCGATTTCTTAATAGGAACGCCCATAATTTTATGCTTCATGTGGTCAAGCGGATATAACGAACCTTCACTATCGATAATATTACCGATATACAACTTCTTTGCAAAACAGAACATGTTTTTGAAGATGTTTTCACGGTTGAAATTAATCTTATTGACCGTATGGAACTGCTTGGCTCGAATGTCGAGAATCTTATCGAAGAAACGCTGGAACACGTCCTCGCATTTCTGGAAATAGCTTCGATATTCCTCTTCGTTCGTAATCTGCAAACCAGATTCCATCAAACGCTTCTTTAGCTCAATAATCGAAAAATAAACTGAGTCCGTATCATTATGGACCGCACAGACATCGCGACCTTTCACGACAAGAGGACTCATGTCGTTCATTTGAAATTTATCAATCTTTACATCTAATGCTTTCTTAAATTCCATCTTAATCCTCAATACCGAGAAGGTCAGTGTCCTTGTTGAATTCGTAAGCGTAGATTTCCATTTCGTCATTACCGCGAAGAACAGTAATCTTTTCATAGAAATCGTACTTATATGTCTTTTCTTCCGTAATGATGGAAACTGTCGAGAATTCCTTGACAACATCCTTGAGCAAGAACGGAGAAACATAGTATTCATTGAGATTCTTGGTCAACCAGTCTCTCAAAGTGACACGAGCGCAACGGCAAATAGCACGAGCAACGTCAGGGTCATACAAAGCGAAACTGTTAGCAAGAGAAACACCGTAAACCGAGTTAATGATGAGCTTCTTGGTCATCTGTCGGTTATGATACAAATGTTCACCAGCTTTATCGCCTTTCTTGTGACATTCCTTTTCCTTATTCTTATATACCTTACGTTCTGCAAACACCTGCTTGACAACGTTCGGAAGAATACCGTCATCACGGTTATAGAAACCAAGTTCTGCAACGTCTGTCGGAATAACCTCACCGGATTCAATCTGTTCCTTAGTCGGATGAACAACCTTCAATTCCGGAGAGATATGGAATTCCATAATGTGGTGCGGATATGACGAGGTAATATCGAAAGACATACAATCGTCATGTCGACCAGGGAAGTCATAACAATAACCTGCCTTTACCTGGAATTCTGGGAACGGATGAGGATCCTTCTTATACGCTTCCCATGCGGCAAGGAAATCCTTTTCAGTTTTCCAATGCTCGAATCTTCTCTGTCCGACAAGTCGCTTGATTGTATCGTAATCATACTTTCCTTCAGACTGAGCTTCCTTATAAGCATCATAGAAAACACGGAACTTACAATAGTCCTTATAACGCTTTGCACCCGGTTCCCATTCAGTGTTCTGGAAATAATCGTTTCCGTCCTTATCTTTTACGATATAGCAACGTTCATTTCTCCACCAGTCAACATGATGGTCTTCACGGTCATTCAAAACACGGTTGGTCTTATGTAAGAATTTTAAGATATAACCAGTAGTCGTCGGAACCTTCTGTTCAACCTTATCGAGAGTAACAAGGCAATCGAATGCATATTCAATAATAAGGTCGAAGAGCTTGTTTTTCTTTTCAAGGTCGACCATAATCATAACGTCCTTTCTGTTATACTTCAGGAAGTTATTACCGTCAATCTTGTAGGTTTCAGAAATTGCACCGCTATATTCCAACTTTTGGTCATTTAATTCGAGGTTGGCAACATAGTTAAGGGAATACGAAGAAAGAGGCGGATGAGATCCGAAGACTTCGTACAGTTTCATGTAGTCAAGAGAATACAAACCAGGAATCGTGTACTTCGTTCCAAGTTCAACGTTTTCCATCTTGCGGTCAGTAATCTTTTCAGCCACAGGCATCATGCCGAGAGGAGACAGATTCTTTTCCCATTCAACCTTGATGTCGTATTTCTCTCTGAGAACTTCACAACGACGCATGATATAGGGAATATCGTATGCGAGCGAGTTCCAACCTGTAATGATGTCAAAATGATTATTGGCGAACCACTTAATCCATTCACGGATAAGTACCATTTCTGACTTACAGTACGTATAATTCGGTAAATCCTTCGGGTCATCTGTATATCTGATTGTGCTCCAGGTATAAGATTGACCAGTCTTTGTAGAATAACAAGTAATGGCGTTAATTGGCCACTGAGCTATTTCAGGAGACGGGAAGTCATATGAAACAAAACAGCTATCATCGTAGGGAAGCCATTTCTGAACTTCAATGTCATAAACAAAATACTTGTCATGGTCAAACTTCATATCGAAATCAATAAGACTGATGTCGAGAGTTTTCTTGGTTTTCTTTTCGCAGACCTTAATCAATGTTTCGTCATAATACTTACTTCCTGACGCAACTTCAATATCGAAGAAACAGATATTCCATTTGCTCATATCAACTTGGAGTTCTTCGTTATCGTATAGTTGGTGCATGTATTTGACTTCTGGACGCAAATTACCTTCACATACGCCTCTAAGACCCATAAGGGAATTACGGTCACTATAATCGAACCGTATCATCGGTGTCTTGTGAATGTCAGTAATATTGCTCTTCTTTGAAGGATCCGGCCTGTAGCACCAGTTATGAAATTCAACTTCTTTAAAATCAATATCATCTTGGGCTTTAAAATAGAGCTTTTGTTTTTTAAAGTCCCAGTAACAATTCTTAAATCCACTCATAGTATCAAATATAGAAAAAACCTACAAACGATTAAGTTTGTAGGTCTTTTTGTTCCAAATTTCTTCAATTATGCATTCAACGTCTTGATGAAGGTCTGCATGTCCTGGAAAGCCTGGAGGTAACCAGCCTTGAATTCAGCCTTTTCAGCCGGAACTTCGGTCTTGCGGACTTCATCGATCTTTGCGACCACGATTTGCTTGATTGCACGGAGGTTGTTAACAACAACGTCTTCGGCGTCAACTGCATCATTAAAGTTATTAGCATTAGTCATCATAATTTGTTTTCCTTTATCGTTTAGTTAACCATATGTTATAGGTTCTTGTGTCTTCTTTTTGTGTCTTCGCATTGTCAGGAATCATAGATTGATATTCTTCCGGAATTTCAGAAAAATCTGGAGCTTGCTCATACTGTTTCCACACATTGGTATTGGCAATAGCATTGGCTATTTCCGGCATACCTTCTGTAGCTTCTTCAATATCAAGCGGAAGTCTTCTCTTTCTGCTGTACTCTGGTATCATATCTAAATTTTATCCTTCCTTTACTCATATCATAGATGTTAACACCGATGAGGCATTTATCACCTGGAGTGATATGAATATGCTTAACACGAATTTTACCAGATATTGTGCAGAGCACTCTCTGGCCGTTTTCGAGTTCTACGTCAAACATCGCATTAGGGCGGGCTTCTAAAACCGTGCCGATAACATCGACTTCTGACAAGTTTTGTTTTTCTGCTTTATCTTTTTTATTAGTTTTAATTTTTTTCATGTTAATTCGCAGCTGTTTCAAGCTCAGCATTAGTGGTCGGGTTTTCTTCAGCAGATGGCATTTCAAAAGTTGATTCTCCGTCAGCAACGACTTCGAATTCTTCTACAGGTTCATTAGATTCTTCAATTTTTTGCTGTGCTTCTTTCTTTTCTTCAGATAGCTTTTTAATTCTTTCACTATTGGCCTGCACCAAAGCAAGGCGTTTAGCACCTTCGTCAACCTGGACGGAGGATTGCTTTGTAAGCGTGCTTCCCAATTCACTCAGATCTGCGGTTTCGAGCATTGCATCGAGGTTAGCTTTCTTTTGTTTCAAGATTTCTTCTTCAGATTTCGCAGGTTCTGCTTTTTTAACAACTCTGGGCTTCGTTACTTGTGGTGCTGCAGCAGCTTCAGCAACTTTTTCAGTTTTTGCTACTACGGGCTTTTTCTTAACAACAGTCTTCTTTACAGGAGCCGGAGGAGCTACAACTACTTCCGGTTCTTTTTCTTTGTAAATAATCTTCGGAGCTGGCGGAGGGGGATTCATGATTTCATCACACATGTCCAACATACATTCATTGAGTTTCTCAAGGCCAGTCATTCCATATTTAAAAAACATTGCAGTCATTTTCTCTTTCATTTCGTCAATAAGAGAAAAAGCTTCAGAAAAAGCGGGGTTATTAATATAACCCGCACTTTCTACAATACTTTGTGGCTTTTTAGTGCGTCTGCGAACAGGCGCAGGTTCTACATAATTATCATCGTCAAAATCGGGTTCAGCAGGCATAGGAGCAGGACGCGGCGCCGGAGTAGGAGCCGGAGCTGGTGCCGGACGTGGAGCTGGCCTCGGTGAAGGACGCTGCGTACGGTGAGCTTCGTTAATCTCCGGAACTTCGTCATTATAAAAATCATCATCCTCTAGCTCATCGACAGAAACTGTCTGAGCTGTAGACTTGTAATTCTTATATGCCTCGAGTTGCTGTTCTTCGGTATAAGACGGGTCGTTTTTATGTAGAAAGCTTAAAAAATCACCTTTACTCATAATTATACCTTATTTATAGAAGTTATTTTCAAAATATAGAAATTTTTAAACTAACTTCGTCTTTACCTTGTCAATTAATCCGATTTTCTTTGCTTCATTTGCCGACATGAAGTTATCAAACGAAGTAAGTTCACGGAGTTCTTCAGTAGTCTTTCCAGTCTGCTTCTTGAACACGCGATTCATGCTATCGGTCCAGTTCTGTAATTCCTTCTGGAGAATGCTAACGTCCTTGAGACGACCAGCGAAACCATCGGCGACAATACCAGCCTGATGAATCATGATACGAGAAGACGGGAAAGCATAACGATGGCCAGGAGTTCCATTAGCGAGAATAACAGAAGCCATACTCGAGCAAGAACCACATGCAATCGTATTGATAATAATACCCTTACGCTTCAGTTCGTCCATGACATCGATGAGTGCGAAACCGGCGTCGCAATCACCACCAGGAGAAGAAAGGTAAATGGTAACAGGTTCCTTCAGGTCATCATCGTAGAATGAGAGACGCTGGATAGTGCGGATAGCGATACTCCAGTCAATAGCGCCCGTAATCCAAATACAACGCTTGACTTCGAAGTAATTCTGACGCATAATTTCGAAATAACCACCCATTTCGCCAAGAGGAATTCCCTGTTGCTCAGGTTCTTCCGGCTGGCCTTCAGGAGGAACAGCATTAGGATTTTCCGGACCTACTGGAGGCATTTGACCCGGATTCGGAGTAACCATCGGAGCAATTGGAGCTTCTACTGGCTTATTATCAGATTTCTTCTTTACGATGCGCTTTAAAGACATTTAAATATCCTTCATTATTTAAGTTGATTTCAATTTGCTTCTTGGATTTCGATCTTTCTTCAACATCGATCTCCGGGTCGAATCTAAGTTTGAACGGACCAGCAGACAATAACGGTTTTCCATACTGGATAACTGTATCGTTGCCAGAATACAGGACATACCTAAATCGTTTTGTGACATTGCGGAATTTGACATTCACGAAGTTTTCATCCAAAGACAAAACTGTGTATTCGTTACCATCAACGCCTTTGTAAGTTTTTCCGACTTCAAATTTCATGTTACACCAATTTGTTCTTTTCAAGGAAAACGCTAATCTTATGGTTAAGGTCTTCGTTCTTCAAGAAAATTGCCTTAAGTTCTTCATCGTTATAGTTATCGTAATTCTTTACGAAAACCTTTGCGTATTCTGAGAAATTCTTGTAGACATCTTCCAGAACAGACGCATAGACGGTCTTAACAAGGTTCAGAGGTGTTACTTCCTTTTGATTCATTCGAATATTCATTTACTAGATCCTTTAGTTTTTCGCAGAATTCTGCGTCAGTTTCAAATTTGGGCAAAATAGAAATAACATAAACCATCCAATCGTTAAGATTTTTCGGATGAACGATATTGTCTGTAACATGATTAGCTTGTGCCACCATGTCCTTCAAGGTCGCGAGGGTTTTCGGATTATTGATGACTTTCAAATAATCCTTTTCCTTTCGAAACAACGGTTGCATCTTTACTGGTTTATGTTTCTTCATATTTTACTCAACGATTTCAAGTTCTTCCGGGTCTGTCATCGGTTCTGGGCCATTCGACGGTTGGGTATTCTCGAGATACTTACCAGCATAGAGCACAGCAGTTTCACCTTGAATAGTATCAACCATGTCCTGAATTCCAGCCATGAAGGCGGACTCATTAGACTCTTCAGTTTTTTCCTCGACATTGATATTCATCTTGTCGTAGGCTTCGAACACAGCCTTATTAATCTTGTCCGCAAGCGGCTTCTTAATAGGCTGAACGAAACACAGCTCACGCTTGTTATTCACATTCTTAGGGTAAATAACGTAACGCTTGCCGTAGTAGTCCATTAATGTAAGGCCAGTAAGCAGAAGTTCGTGGTCAAGAATAACCTGACACTTGCCGAGCTTTCCGTACTTTACATTGTAGGGATAAATTTTGACTTTTGTTACTTCCATATTACGGTAAATCCTTTCTGTACTCTTCGAGAGCTTCAATATCCTTTGTAACCTTCATCAGGTCGATTTCCTTTGCCACAGCAATGGAAATGATGTCATTGAAGATACTCTGCACAGCAGGAACAGGTTCAACATCTGCGACTTTAATCATACGTTCTACGACTTCTGCAGAAGGAACCGGATGTTCATTAGTTACATTGCCACTTCCATCAACAAAATTCTTGAGGAAGTCATTAAGATAGAAAATAGCCTTTCCCAAATCCTGATACGGTGTTGCATGTTCAGGATCGGTCTTTACCTTATCAAGGTAGCGCATGGAATACTTCCATACATTTGCACAGTCACAATCAAGATAGCGTGTAATAGTAATAGTTTCAATTCCAGATGCGTTATTACAGTAATGATCAGGGTGATTAACGGCTCGGTCAATTTTTTTAAGCTGTTCTTCAGTATGCATTGTATTTTACCTTAAATTATTTAAATGTTTCGTTAGAGTTCAATGCTTTTAAAATATTTTCTTGCAATTCATGAGACTTATTGGCATGGTCTGTCAACTTCTTATCGAAAGCCCGGTCTTCTCGAATTTCTTTATTACGAGCAAGAGCCTGACTGATACGAATAGGAAGAAATACTGCCATAAAATAACCGAACGCCATCGCAATGTATGGAACGATGTCGGTCATAAAATACATTATTCCTTTCTTAAGTGTATCTCCAAACACGCCAAATGAGCCTAAAACTAGGGTATAAACCACGGCACTAATAAGAGAACCGATAATGAGCTTCTTATTGGCCTTAATTTTAGACCAAAATGCTTTCATTTTGGTCTGAAAACCCTTCATCTTAGCCTTGAAATTTGACTTATTTGTCTGCTTAGATGTCTTCATTGTCTTCCAAGATTACTTCCACTGCCGAATCAGGAATCTGGTAATACTTAGTCTTAACGTAAGCACCCTTATCATTCTTCGCAGCGATGTTAAGTTCGATTGCACGCAAGTCCGTAAAGATAATGCGGTCACCAACAGATACAACACATGGAATACGGGAATCCGTGACAGGATTGTACTTGCCTGGGCCAACGGCAACAACTTCGCCATAAACAAGCTTACCCGAGCTATCAAGTTCCGGAATATAGATACCGCCAGCGGTCTTAGTGTCACCGTTACGGCGCTTTACAAGCACATAGTTATCATTCATCTTCATAGTTAAATTTCCTTTTACTTAATTTCTTCGTTATCGTCAAGAATGCAAGTACATTCGTTTTCTGGAACCTTAACAAGTTTGAGCTTAGATACGTTTCCGTTTTCGTCCTTGACAGAAACCGTAATTTCTGTAGCAACACCTGGATTATAAATCACACGGTCACCAACATTGAGGTTGATGGGCGCAATCTTATTGGTGTAAGGATTGAATTTACCCGGACCAAGCTTTACGATGGTACCAAGGGCCATAGGAATCGTTCCAATTCGGGGAATAAATAAGCCTCCGACAGTCATTTTGTCGAAAGGTTCCTCTTTTACGAGTACGTTATTTTCTGTAGTTTTCATCTCAGTTTCCTTAAATTTTAAATAGAAAGTCTTTCTTAGTGTACTTTGTGCTCTTATCGATGCACGAATTATTTATTAAAAACGTGTCACCGATTTCGCAAATGGACTTTTTCTTGTCCTGACCGAAGTGCCAGATCTTTCCATTCACATTTAAATTCATCTTTCTGGGGTCATAATAAGAAACAACGACGTCAGGAACAGACTCCGCGATTTTACGGAACCTATTAACTTCATCGTTGTATATCTCATCGATATTGGTTGTCCACCAATTCCATTTTTTAATATTAACACTAGGGTCAATTCCAGACGCACCGCCAAATACATGCTTATCTACCACAACTACTTGCCCATCTAACCTAGTTGGCGTACAAAGTTTGCGCTGGAATGACCTTAGTGAATCTTTAACTTTTTCAAATTTCAAATCAAGCGGCATATCAGATTTCATATCACAACCACCATATACATACAGCACGTTTTTGTAATGCTGTCCGAGGTAAACCAGAAAACGTCTAGTCATCTCGTAGTCTTCCGATATGCCGCTTATACACAATACATCAGCAGGGAGAAATTCTTCATCAAGTAATTTCTTAAAATCAGCAAACATGTGCTTGCTAGGTTTAAGATTCAAATTATTGATGAAGAAACAATCCATGCTTACTTAGTCCAGATAGTAGTCCACTTTCCACCGATAAACTGTTCAATCTTGACAACTGAACGAAGACGCGGATTCTTGTAAGATTCCATGAGTTCTTCAGTATAGCAGTCAGAAGTAAACGGTTCACCATACGGTGTACCAGTTTCATCAACGTGATAGCGAGTAATGCGCCACATTAGGCCATAACCTCCTGTTGAAGTGTACGATAGAGAGCAACCATGTTGCGGTCGAGTTCAGAACGCTTGTGCTTGCCGCGAAGAACCTTTTCAGCCATATAGCAGATAGTTGCTTCAGTCTGAGAAAGTGCAACGAGACTTGAACGAGCATAACGGGCATGTTCCGGATTACGAACTTCCATACCTTCGAGCTGCAGACGGTCACGTGTTTGTTCATTGCCGGTTGTAACCACATAGGCCTTACCGGTCTTACGATTCATAGCATAATTCATATTAATCTCCTATTATTTGCTTGGTAATAACAAATATAGTTAAATGCCTGTAAATTATTTTTTAACATAGGAAAAAGATTTGAATTTTTTACAGGGCTGAAATAGGGAATAATATGAGTTCATTTTTAAGAGATAAGAGCTTGTTCATCATAGACTTAACGAATTTATGATGAGCATCCGAATTTTTATCAAATATCGGATCTGTTTCATCTGTATGATTAACTATCTTACAAAGTTGACCAAGAGCCTGGTCATACTTGTTTAATACATGGAAAAATTCCAGAAGCCTTTCAAATGTAAACCATTCTCGGAATTTAGCGACGTTTTTGAAAGCTAACGTCTGATATTTATCGATACCGTCCTTAAAAAACATATCATCGAAATACTCGTACATTTCTTTACGAGCAGGACAGCCATAAGTATAATGTTCTTGAATAAATGAGTCGGCGACGTAAATAATTCCGACCTTATTATCATCGGTTACGGCGATTTTGACATCGTGCACGCCAAAGGGCACAACAATACACGTACCATATACCTTAACATACGGAAATTTCAATTTAGTCGTATGTAGTGCGGTTTCAACAATTTCTATAACTTCTTTATTAGGGAAAGTTCCCCAATCTTCACGTATTAATCTGTCTTTTTTCGCCATATACACTTACCGTAATACATTGTACTACACAAGTATAATATAGTAAACAGACGGGCATTTGTAAACCCGTCCTGCTATATTATTTTAGCCTTTCGATTATCTTTTGGACAATTCCGTTATATCCGTCCTCAGTTCCATCAGCAACTTCATATTGTAAGTTATTTGAATCCAAAAAATCAAGCAATCGACCATCAATAGCCTTAGCTTCTTCTTCAGTTTGGTTTCGACCGTTAGGATTATATTTCTTGGCACGCTTTACAAAAATATTGAATGTATTTTTATATTTCTTCGCTTCATAAAGGCACACATCCTGATACGGTTTTTCATCGGTATACATTGCACCCATAGCAATCGGACTATCGGTAACAATCACATCGACTTTTCCGAGAAGTCTGGCAACTTTAAGGCATTGCTTACCCGTAACATACAGCTGGCAGAACTTGAGCGGAAACTGATCATCCTGCCATACCCTATCCTTGGCATATTCTGAGACGTATTCGCAATCAACTCCAGCCATTTTAAGTTTTGCAAAAATATAAGCGGCTCCGGTTGATTTTCCCGAGCCTGGACCTGCATAAAGATTAACTAATAATGTGTCTTTCATAATTTTCACCTGTGATACAAATATAGTAAAGTTTTTATTACATTTCGTAACGTTTATAAAAATCTGTATTTACAAAAACGCTTCGGTTTGCTATATTTATTAATATGAAAATTGATTTATCGACTATCAAAAATGACCTTCTCACTTCTGGTATGAAACTTGCTTCCGCTATCGAAAGCAAGGGTTATGAAGCATACCTGGTTGGCGGTTGCGTTCGTGATATGGTTCGTTGGTCTCTCGGCCAGAGCGGTTTTCCTGATATTCATGATATTGACATCAGTACGAACATGCCTATCAAAGAACTGCAGAAAACCTTCAAGACCGCATCCAACAACGGTGAGACTCATGGCACTATTCTGGTTTTCCAGGACGGTGAACCTTTCGAGGTGACTCAGTTCAGAACCGACGGTGCATATACCGATGGTCGTCACCCCGATTCAATCACTTTCGCCAAGACTTTCAAGGAAGACTGCTTACGTCGCGATTTTACCATCAACGCTATGGGACTTAGCGGCAAGGGTGAAGTGATTGACTATTACGGTGGTATCGCTGATGTCGAAAACAGTATTATTCGAGCTGTCGGCAAGGCAGAAGATCGTTTTGCTGAAGACTACCTTCGAATTTTCCGTGGTGTTCGCTTCATGGTCAACTTCGATTATTCTTTGGCTGATAGCACTTACGAAGCGATGAAGACTACTGCTTCTACTTATACCTATAAGCTGGATTCTCTGTCTTATCCTCGTATTCGTGGTGAAATTAGCAAGGTCAAGAACCCTTCTAAGAATCTTGCGAAGTTCTTCTTTACCTTGAACCACACTGGTGTTCTTAACTGGCTTACTACTTTCAGAAATGTCGATGTTCCTGCAATGATTAAGCGTTTGGAATCTGTAAAGCATCTCAACGAAGATAACATTTTCGCTGTAATCGCTTTCAGTGAAGAACCTGAAATGCTTGAACGCCTTTCTGCTACTCGCGAAGATTCTCGTCTTCTCAAGTGGTATAATTACATGCTCAAGAAGCTGAAGGAAACAAACGAGAACATTAGCTGGGATAGTATTGTTAAGTTCGTTGAGGGTGATTACAAGACACTCCTCGAAATGACCAAGATTATTCCTGCATGGTATCATCGAATTCCTATCGCTCTGAAGCTGAAAGACGATAAGCCTGATTTACATGCCATCGTCGAAAGAGTTCAGAACGAATTAGGTATCAAGCCAAGTGCTAAGTTCGGTCTTGCGGTTGACGCACTTCTCGAACAAGAATACGAAGCGAAAGCAACGAAAATCCAATAAAAAACAAACCCGGTTTTTAACCGGGTTTTCATTTTATGCGATTGTTTCCCAACTGATTGTAATCATCTTTGAATCTTCATCCATTCGCATGAACTTAAACTCAAATTCATTGAATTCGATGTCTTTTCGATTCAATGCTGGTAGTTTCACTTGGCTTTCGAGAATCGGCAAGCACTTTTCACGGAATCGAGTGATTTGGCGAGAAGCTCCTGGAGTTCCTTCAGCTTCGTCAACAATCGTACATTTCTTTGTTTTCTTATCAACTCTTACAATAACCATCAGATTCTCCGTTTAATTTTGATTTCATTTTCCTGGTCCACAAAATGTTCCTTCATGTATGCGACCTTATCAGCCGGTACATTGTGAACATTCTGGAATTCATTATCCATACGGTAAATCGTAACTTTAATGTCACGAGCTTCCGCTTCTCTCAAATACGGTTTCAAATCCTTACGGGTTACGAACGTATTTGCGACGATAACATACTGTGCACCTTCATCAAAAGCCCTAAATACTCTTTCAAAACAGTTTTTATGGGCATAATAAAGTTTACTAGTATGGAAAACGTATTCACCCTTATCATTATACCAATAATCATCAGCCTCTACGTGCTCGACTTTGTAGCCTTGCTTTTCGAGGTCGATTTTTAATGTTTTAGCATAAGTAGACTTTCCGGAACCAGGTATTCCACGAACAACAATCAATGTCTGTGTATTCATTTGATTTCCCTTGAGGAAACCAAATAAAAATCTGGTTTCCTATTCTGTTAACCTATATGCCGCAGCAACCAACAGAACATTCAGTAAATAGAATTTAAAGAATATTCCGAAGACTGACCTACAGCCTAATTCCTCTCGACTTGTTCCTATTGAAGATATGATTAGAAACACAAATTCCAATACGAACAATAACGTTCCATATTCAAATATAGTAAAAATCATTCTTCAATAGTCCTTTGCACGTTAGAAGGTTCCAATTTTTTGTGTACAGCACGCTTTACAGAAACAAAGCTCTTGTCATTGCGAGAAATACACTTGATAGCCTGCATGATAGCCCCTACATCGCTTTTATAGTGTGCTGTGGCATATTCATAGCGAGAACGCTGGTCTTCAACAGCCTTCATGGTTTCACGAGCTTCAGAGACGACTACTTCAGTTAATTCTGCTACCCTTTTACGTACGCTTTCGGCGTATTCACGTAATTCCGGGAATTCTTCAGGAATATACAGAACTTCGTCGTCAATCGGCTTGTAACCCTTTGTCTTGTCGACATTGGCATGGAAGAAATCCTTTTCACAGTCGTAAGCTACCCAGATATTCCATTCACTAAGGCATTCGAGCATTTTCGCAAGCTGGCACCATTCATCAGACTTTACCTTAATCTTGAAACCGTGTTCCGGGAAAGTGATAACGTAACCTTCCTGGTTTGACGGAAGCTTGGTTGCGATATTTCGAGCTTCATTGAAAGTATCGAATTCGTAAATCTCCGCCATCTTGATTCCCCAAGCATTAGCATAGACACGAAGTCCGGTAATGTGTTCTTCTTCGCCAGTTTCATTATCGATAACGGCGAGCAGCACAAGGCCTTCGAAGTCATAACGGATCGGATGGAAATCCTCGTTATAAACGATTTCGAACAGGTAGGTCTTCTTCGGGTTCAAGAGTTCCTTTTTGATATGCTGGTCAAACCAACGCTGTCCCCAGATTGCCTGGTCAGAATCGAAAGAACCGCCGGTTTTCAACTGCCAATGTTTCAGATACGGATTCCAGAATACGATACCCAAAGACCCGTCAACCTTTTCCATAGTATGGAAACGAATAGACTTCAGAATCTTTCGGATGTCAATCTTCTTCTGGTACTTCATGACCTTCTTTGCGAGTTCCGTCAGTTCGCCAGTCTCGCTGTCAATCAGTTCACCGTAGTTGAAGAACTTATCGAACGGACGAGCTACGATTTCGCCGGTTTCAGAATCGAAAACGATACCACGGGAGGTGAGAGTAATCTCATCCCAATCCGAAGTATATACTGTTTCTCGAGTATACTTGAAACCAACGAGCTTACCGTACCAGTGAGCTGTGATTCGTCCTTTTTCTGCCGCCTTCAAATACTTACGAAGCTTGTACTTCTTCTGTATTTTCCTTAGCAGGTTCTTCAACTTTTCCGTTATCATCTTTTTCTACCTTTTTCTTTGCACCGACCTTATGGGTCTTGTCAAGTTCCACATGTTCGATTTTACAACCAGCTTCATATCTTTCCTTAATGAAGCTTTCAAGTTCACCACGAACTTCAGTTTCCGTTTCACCGTAACGCTTGAAAATAAGCGGTCCGGGAAGTCCATCGATAAAAACAATACACTTATAACGTTCTTTCATTACTTTTCCCACATGGCATCGATTTTGACTAGTTCATCAATGCTTACGGGACGATACCATGCTTCCCAGCTAACATTGTTTTCAATCAACCGCATATCGTCCTGGTCAATAACACTGGTTTTATTGAATTCGTGTGTATGACCATGCACGACATAATCGATTTGACGACCTTCGTTGAGGTACTGGTTCAGAGCCGTAGGATCTCCAGAAGTACCATCATGTTCGTTAAGTGTTTTATCGTAGTTAAAATGCTGGAACAGGTAATTCTTACCGTTATATGTCAAGAAAATATTGTCCTTTACCATTGTGATGTTCGGGAACATAGTGTCCTTGACTGGATAGAGCTTCTTGAACAACTGATAGTCATGATTTCCACGAATCATATACATGTGCTTGAAATTCAACTTATTCGTGTAATAGTCACCGAAAACTTCGAGCAACTTGCTACCAGGAGTACCAAGAGTAAAGTCACCGAGAAAGATAACGGTATCATTCGGTGAAACGGTCGCATTCCACTGCTTAACAATGTCATCGTTCATTTCGTCGACGGTCACATACTTACGGGTACGGTCGAAATGATCTTCATAACTGGTACAAAGCTTTCGATGGTTAACGTGCAAGTCGCTGACGACAAAAATCTTTTCTGTATTAGGTAATTGTAAATCCATATTGCAAATATAATAAAAATAAGGCATTTTGTAAATGCCTTATTTTTTACTCCTGAACTTCGGCCAGTTATAACAGATTAGTATCAGAAACAGTGTTTCAAGAATTACGTAAACCATTGAAAACTGTAATTGTAACAACTTACAGAAAATGAACATTGTTACAAGTACCGATAAAAATGTGTTAATAACGAATAATGCGAATTTTTCCATGCTTTATTTATTAAGGTAATCTTCAATAATCTGCTCGTGATGGAAACCCATCTTCGGGAGGTCATTAACATCGAACCATGCAGCATCCTTGGCGTCGTCACCGGCCTTTGCGAGCTTCTTTTCCTTGCCAGATACCTTCACAGACACTGCTGTATCGATAATACGCAAGCGTGGGTCAAACATGTGGCTGTAGGTCTTAATCTGCTCAAACTTTTCAACCGGAAGGTCCAGGGACGTTTCTTCGCGGAATTCACGTTGTGCTGCATGTTCCAAAGAAGCATCTGCTTTTTCTGGAAGTCCGGTTTCCTTATTAGTATAGTCGGTCGGATTAAAAAAACCACCGGGTGTGCAGAAGTAGTTCATGTAAGGCGGTTTCTTACGACGAATCAACAGAACTTGGTCACTGGAAATACCGACAATATCGACAGTATTTGCAAACTTGCCCCAGCCTTGCTTCTTGTAGTTTTCAAGCCACTGCTTTTCGAGTTCTTCGTAATTGGACGGGTTCTGGTCATAAAGGCTGTTAGTCTTGATAGGCATATCGCGGTCATCAGTCAGTTCGCCTTCTTTACGGATATATTCGAAAACCGGCTTGCTGATAATATGCTTAACGTCCTTATAGTGACATTCGGGATTTCTGTAGAAAATATCACGAGCTTCGCTGCTGGAAATATCGCCCTTGAGATTTAAATTAACAATAGTACAATTATCACGTTTTTCAATATCAGTAATGATATGGAAACAACGAGGACAGACTATAAACTTATAATTCTTCAAGAGACGGTCGCTAAACTTCCATTTTCCTGTAAGCAGAGAATTCCATTCGTCTTCACCGACAACGATAGTAATATCCTTATCTTCGGTTCCGAACTTGGAAGTAATGAATTCATAAGTTCTGTTATTCTGGATAAGAATAGTCGGATTCAGCTTACGTGCCTTCATCGCGACTTCAACCATAGCGACACGTTCATTCACTGGCGTCTTGTAATTCTTTTCATCTGTATTGGAAACGATGACATAAAGTTCATCGCCTTTACGAACCTTCTTGCTCACAGCCTTGATAATAGCTTCATGAGCGTGTGTAATCGGATCAAATGCACCACCAATCAAATACTTCATATTATCTCCCGTAATAATTTCCACAATGAGTTTCGACATCACCCATGACATCGCCCTTAACTGTAATGTTTCCGGCTTTTGTTTCTACATCGCCCATAACATCACCGCCAATTTCAACATTGCCAGCTGAACATTCAACATCACCGTCGACATCACCCTTTACAGTAATATTATGTCCTTTACAGGTACTGATAATGTCGCCATTAACGGTAATGTTGATAATCTTATCAGTTACTTCAATGGTCTTGGTACCGATAGTGATATTGTTACCATTGATACTAACATCACCAACAGGGTTATGAATTTTATGGCCATTAATTTCGATGCTCTTTACACCGCCGAGACCTTTAAGAATATTCTCTTCAGACATAGCTGTTCCTTATGTTTTTACGAAATATAGTAAAAAGAAAGGGCTTTGTAAGCCCTTAAATTATTTTACTGTATAAGTTTGTCCTTCGTACTCAATCGTTCGCTCATGTTTCGGGTTCTTGACTTCTTTAGGATCCATCTTGAGCGAAAATCCGCTTGTCGTTTCAGGAACAATCTTTCGACTGTCATCTGCATATCCGAAGCACGGTCCTGTTCCAGCAGTGTCGGCATTAGTATGCATATCTTTAATGACAATACATGAAATACCGAAAACAAATGCGAGAATCAATAAGATGCACCAATGTTTTTCTCTTGAAGAATTCCACATTTCCATTGTATTACCTCTTCTTTATAAATTTTTCGTAATCAGAAAGTACGCTTGCTTTATATTTTTCCTTTTCAGCATTATAAATCAGGATTTTTGTATAAAGCCATTTAACTATGCTAAACGGTAACTTCAAAATTATCAAACATAATTTGAAGAAGTTATACACAACAGCCATGCCGGTAATTCCTTCGAGTAGCTGCACAATCATCATGACAACACCCGTATTTACATAACACCATGTCAGATAGCAGAAGAATGAATGTTCATGTAAATAACAGTTTCGCTGAGCACAAATAATCGTATGCTGTTCAAGGTGCATACAGATACATGTTGCCGCAATAGTGATGATTATTGCTGGAAGCCAGTCATACAGGAATATGTCCAACACATCATCATTGTCATCATCTTTATAATCCCAATACATTCTTATCCCTTATATTTGAAGTAAGTTCTGAATAACCACGGAGCCTTTCTAATCTGATTTGTCAGCTCTTCAATAGCACGATATGTAAAGACTTCTCTATTTCCGTCATCGATTTTTACGGTATCGCCGTAATAAAGCTCATTGAACAGTTTAACAAATTCGTCATTAGAAAGATACTTCTGACGGTCATGAATTTCTACAAGTTTTTCCCGGACAGACTTTGCATTGTCTGTAACGACAGCATTTGCTGCACAGTATTGGGAAGTAAACACACCGATAACGACACCGACCAAAGTGCTGAGGATTATTGCCAGAATTACCATGATTTACCCCTTGAGCAAAGTAGCATGACGGGAAGCCGTAACAGTTGTAAGTTCGATACCAGTATCGTCAAAAATACTGAGCTTCATAGCACTGAAAGAAACTGTAAAGTACGGATTCTGACTCGGCGCTTCAATCGTCAAATCCAGAGCACTAATGCCAGTAACCTTGACCTTTTCATAAACATAAGAACCATAAGGAATACTCGGATTCAGCTTGAACTGGTCGACAACAAGCTTGTCAAGCATATAACCATTCTTCAAAGCGTCAATCCAGAAAGCATAATCGACGATGTTTGCTGCCTTGAAAACAATCGAGAAACAAAGATTAGCTGAATCTGTGAATTCACGCATAGCATCAGATTCACCCTTCGTATTTGCCGCCATCGGAGCACCGTCTACACGATTAACACGACCGCTAAGATGTTCACTCCAAGCATTAATCAAAGTCTTGTTAGCGATATACTTGGAATTCGTATTTTCACCGAATTCAAAACGAAGTTTCATTCCATATCCGTAGTCACGGGTAGCAGTTTCTTTTTGAGGGTAGATTTGCTGGTTATTCATGGTAGTTCCTTTTGTTTATGTGTATAATATAGTAAATTTACTTATAAATGTCAACCCAAAAAATAAAAGGCCGACTTACGTCGACCTTTTACCCCTCACACATCCGAATTATCCACACTCCTTACTTATCTGCTTCGGAGAACAGATTAATAAGCGTGTCCTTGCTCAACTGAGTCAAGTCAAGAGCAACTTCAGTCTCAGTATCGGAATCTTCGACAAATGTAAAGCCTGCTCTTTCGAGAATCGGCTTCAGGTCGACGAACGAACGACACTTGTTCTTGAGGTTCTCAATATACACGTCTGCATATTCTTGACTCGGGACACGTCCTCCTCCCTGGGTAAGGTCCATGAGATAGACTTTGTTGTCCACGATCAATGCACACTGCTTGTCGCGTTCGTTATCCACCGGAACGATGAATTCAGCGACAACATTGTTCGGGTCAACCTTTGCACTTACCCTGTATGCGTCCTTCTTCTTTTTCTCTTGACGAGCGACGAAGAACTTAAACTGGGACTTTGCGGAACCATTGTACTGACTTACGGAAATCTTTCCATCCGGGCACTTGCAGTCGATGTAGAACAATTCTGTTGCTTCAGGGTCTGCATTGGTCATGTCGCCAGAGAAAATAATCTTATTTTCACGGTCAGTGAATGATGCGTTCCAGCCGTAGCTACTACCGTTAATATCGGCCATGTGAAGGTCGAAATCACGAGTACCCCATTCATTACGCCAATAGATACCGACGATATTGTGATCGTCAGCCATATTGACAGAGGTACCGAACGGATAGTTACCGATGAAGTTTTTTTCTGACGTTGGGACGGTCAGATTGATATTCAACGGATAACGAACAGTACATGCCTTATCCTTGATGGAATTGACAATGGAATCTTCGAGCATTCCATAAAGTACCATCAGGTAGGAATTCATGGACTGGCTTGTAGCCGGAGTGTCCTTGCGGATCCACATCTTGCCGTTACGAATCACGTACATCTTGCCACGAGCATTCTGGAGCTTGGCAAGAATACCTTGCATGAGAGTAATCTTCTTGAAGTTGGTGATTTCACCCTTTTCAAGACGAGCACGTACATCGTCCAGCTTCTTCTGTTCAGAAAGTACGGTTTCCCAGAAACCGGCAGTGAACGGCTTATGGTCAGTAACAGCCAAACGACGGATATGGTTAATAACCGATGAATTCGACTTCTTGCCAACAACAGCGGCCTTAAGCTTTGCTGCAGCCTTTCTGAAAGCTTCATTCTTGAAAACAGACGACTTACCAGCGTCCTTCTGGTTCTTGAATGCCAAGAACAGAGGCTTGAAGCGGTAGAAAATTGAAGCGAGTGCATGACACTGCTCTTCCGACAGCTTAGTAAAGTCGACGCTTTCAGCCTTTTCCTTAATCATGCGGATAGTCTTCTTGTCCTTGATGAGCATAGCTGCACCAGTAGCCTTGAAGACGAAGTATCGAAGCATGTTAAACGGATCCTTACCGTAGAAACCGGTTGCATCCATCAGGGCGATAGTTGCTTCCTTATTCTTGATGGTATCAATATCGAGACCATAGGTCTTGAAACGCTTCTGTTCGGTAATGAAGCCAACAAGTGCGTTAATGGTTTCGGTTTCAAGAGCGATACCAGCCTGGAGCATCTTAACACAACGGTTATAGATTTCCTCATCAGTTGCCGGCATAATCACCTTGAAAGAGTCGTACGGGATTTCAACGTCCGGAGCATTGTTCGGAACGTATGTTTCACCCGTATAATCAGTTCCGTAGGTCGAGGCGTAATGAAGAAGTTGATCTACCAACAGTTCAAAACGCGTCTTAGACGTGATGTCGGACCATTTGGCGTAGAAGGTCTTATTGTAATTTGTCTTCGCTTCAGCCTTGACCCAATCGAGTGCGAGCTTGGAGCAACAATCCGGGTGGATAATCCAACCGTACTTTGCAGATTCAGCGTTAACATCTTCAAAAGAACGCTTTGAGTTACCTTCTGCCTTAGGCATGACATTGAACATTGTAATCAACTTAAGATTCATAGTATTTCCTCATTAAAAGTGTTAAAGCGAGAAGTAGTATTTATTTGCCTAAATTATTATAGGAACATCTTTTGCTTTAACGGGTTAAAATATAGTAATTATTGTGGGTTTTGTAAACCCCTATTTTTTATTTTTTTTTTCCTTGGATGCTTTCTTCTTCAAGGAGTTTTCTGTTTCCAACGTACTTCCCATAAAAACTTACCGCTCGGATCGTGTTAGAATAGTTTAGGGATTGAGTTCTGTTTGACGATAAACAACCCGAACGGTCTGTATAATATAGCAAGTGCTTTGTCTGTTGTAAACCCTAATTATAAATAAAATTTTTAATAGATTCAAAAACAATATCTTTATTATTAGTATAATCGTATTCCCAGATTATAAGAAGCTTTATATTTTTAGATTCACATAATATTCGTTTTTCATTATCTCGATTCCATAATTCTTGTGCTATTTTACGAGGTTGTATTAAAAAATCATTCGCTTTATAAAAACGTGGGTCTGCATGCCATACAGTACCATTATATTCAATGGCTTTATTTAAATTTGGTAAATATATATCTAATTCTTTATTCCCAATAACAAATCTTTCATTTTGTAAAATTTTATCATTATAAAATGTTTTTATAAATTCACAAATTTCATCTTCAGCTCTAGAACGCATTAATGTATTGTTTAATCTCATAGTATTAAACCGTTTTTCTTGCACTTCTGGATTTTGCGATGAATTCTTATATCCCGTCTTTTCAAAATACGTCTTTATATAAGTATTATATCGTTGTTTATTTGCTATTGGATCTGCAGAACTACAGGAATAATTACAATGCTTTTTATATCCTCGACCAAATTTAATAAATTTAGTCTCTTTACCACAAGTTGGACATATACCTTCACCGGGTTTTCTTATAAATTTATCGTAATATTCTTTTGAAGTTAACCCATGCTTTTTAAAAGCATGAGATGTTAATCCTTGTGTATCAACACATTCTTTGCCACATATCTGACAAATCATACTATACCTCATTTAATTTTAAAAGATTGCAGTCTTTTATACTATTTATAATAAAAAAATGGGAATACTCTGCAAAGTATTCCCTAATGCTATGAGGTATAGCATGTTTTAAACGTTTTTAATAAAATCTAGTATATTTATACGAACAGTTTCATAATATTTATCCCAGATTCCCATTATTAAATTAATATTTTCGTCACTTACATTATCCATTTTAAGTTTTTTCTTATATGTTGGACATGCATTAAATACGTTTTCAGCCCCAAGTATTGCTTCACATTCATATTGTGGGCTTTTGCTAGAACGTGCAATCCAATCGCTGAGCATATATTCTGCCCATCCAAGTAAAGTTTGATTACCATGCTCAGTATTTGGAGTTTCCATACCTGTACTAAAATTAAGAATTTTAATATCTTTATGTCCCTGTTTAAATTGACCTGCCAAAAGAATATCTGAACATTCATTAGCCCAGCAACCGCCATCCATATAAGATAAACCATCTTTTTCAATAACATCAAAATATGTTGGTGCTGCACAAGATGTTAAAACTGCAAATGCTTTATCAACATCTTTATCGCCTAAATCCCATACTTTTTCAACAGATTTACCATTCATGCAAGTAGTTGGTATAAAAATAGGTTTTTTCCAATCTGAACATTTACCTTTCAAATTACTCTGTAATAATTTTTTAAGATTAGAATTATCATATGTTGGGCAAGACGGTTTTAAACGCTTATACCATGAATACTTTGTAAAAATTTTCTTTAAGTTATTCTTATAAAGTTCAAATATATCATGTGCCGAATATCCTTCAGCTAAACAAGCAGCAATAATAGAACCTGTACTTGTTCCTGCAAAAGCAGAAGTTAAATCACAAAGTTTTTTACCAAGATCCTGTTCAAGACGACACATAAAAGCTAATGGGCCAATTCCAAGAGCACCACCGCCCGCAATACTAATACATAATTGTTTCTTTGCCATATTTTCTCCTATACATTATTTATAAATAGGAGAAAACTTAGATTATGCTAAATTTTTCAATATTGTGGTTTCAAGCTCAAAATCATTCATGGCCTTTTTATATTCAAAACTATCTTCATGTCCAGAAAGTCTCGAATATGGAATTCCCATAGAATCCCAGATTCTATGCTGCATAACTATCCAGCCATTCTCAGCATAAAAATCTTCCCATCTATTAAGAAATTCAATCAGATCATTTAGCTTAGATTTTGTCAGCCATTCCAACATTTTAAAGACATTATCTTTATGGTCAAAAATCATTATTGCACATCTGTCTTTAATGGGCATAAGAGTACATGTGACCATAATTTCAAACTTTTCTTCATCTTCATACCAACTGAGTTCAACCTCAAAACGATTATCCTTATCACGAAGACAAATACTTTCATGGGTTTGAGAAGTATTTATACTCATGTAATAATTATCTGGTTTAATTCGAAGAATATAGTTTTGAAAATGTTGGAATGTATATGCGTCAGACATTACTTCTTACCTAGAAGCTTATTAAAGGCATTTACGAGCTTACTGATTTCGTCTTCACCGTGTGTAGGTTCATAATCAATACTTGTATCATAAACAACACGACGTTGAACTGGTTCTTTCTTCATTTTTTCCTTATGTTCATTCATAAGTTTTTCAGCAAGTTCATATGACGGAATATAAAATCCAACATCCCATGAAGCATCTTTTGAACAAATATGAGGTTTAGATTCTTCTTTCCAAAGACAGCTATCACGGTATCTTAAGTATCGTTCCATATTATAGGTCAAACGAAACCAAGTCTTCGAACCACTATTTATCTTACGGTATTCAACAACAAACCATGACGGATCTCGGTTTGCAATACTTGGAGAAACGTCAAAATCGAACGTCGGATATTCAAATGTACCAAGTTCTATAATACGATATTCATAAAGTGATTTTTCCATTAGAATACATATCCTTCACGAGACTTACCAGTAGTAACATTACGAAGAATGGTTGGAATGATTTCACCAGCCTTCGTAATAATGACTTCATGACCAATTTCAATGCCCATATCTTCGAGCATATCGATATTGCACATATTTGCACGCTGAACAGTAGTTCCACAGAGTTCCACAGGTTCAACGACAGCGACCGGAGTCAAATTACCATTCTTAATAGACCATTCAATATTGATGAGCTTGGTCTGAGCAAGAGAATACTTCGGCTTCAAAGCGATAGAGAATTCCGGGAGGTAATTCGTTTCAAGATCTTCATAATCGATAACAGAAGTCTTCCAAACAAGACCGTCAATCTGATAATCACGTTCTTCATGCCAAACCTGGTCCATAATGGCAACAGCCTTATCGCCAGTCATAGAGTCGAGGTCATAAATCTTGTATTCAACAACATCGAAACCCTGCTTGGTCATCCAGTCGAGCATATCGACCTGAGTATGAAATTTAGTGTTCTTCGGGCGAGCTTCATAAACCTTGATATTGAGCTTGTCACAATCAGAACCATCGAGATGCTTCATAATACCAGAAGCGGCATTACGACAGTTCTTGTACTTCGGGAAGAACTGTTCCTTAACGGACTTGTAGAGCAAAATTTCACCACGGATAGTTCCGGTAAATTCCTTATCCTTAAGCTTCTTGACAGCACCTTTCATTTTGAGGATATTATCGGTAATGTCATCACCGTATTCACCGTCACCGCGAGTAATGCCCTGAACGAGCTTACCGTCAACGTATTCAAGAGCAATAGAACAACCGTCAAGCTTCAAAGGAGCGACGACAAATTCATGACCGGCCATACGACACTTATTGAACCAGACGTTCATTTCTGGAGCAGTATTGGCCTTATTCTGAGAGCCCATGATAATGTTGTGCTTTACCTTTTCAAATCCTTCGGTATGATCCTTACCGACTTCCTTCAAAACGTCAGAATCAGGATAATTGGTTTTGAGTTCGTCCCAGAGAGCATCGAATTCGATGTCGCTCATGATCGGGGTGTCGGAGTTGTAGTAGGCGTCTTGTGCCTGGCGGATTTTAGCTTCAAGTTCGTTCTTATTCATGTTATACAATATAGTAAAAAATATGGGCCTTGTCAACCCATTTTTTCTAAAGCATTGAGAATACAAAAATCATGCTTAAATGCAAGATTTTCTTTTTCAACGTCCATATCGTATTTCTTGTCACCCATTTGGATAATCTTATAAGAAGAATTTGCAATATGAGTATCGCTTTCTCGCGTCCACGAATACGTATAGCCACCAATCAGTTCTTGTTTAAGGGTTCTCCGTATAAGTCCATGAATATAACAATCACAGTCGTCTTTAACACCATCTTTGTCAATTATTGTTACTAGAATCATTCAGATTACACTCCATTTCGTAAATATCTGTCTGGTTCAGAATATATAACTGAGCTTTCTTGAAATCCGTACCGTATTTCAGAAACATGTCATAAAGTACATCGGTAGTGACATCCATTCCTGGATGTTTATCATAAAACTCAATAATACTATAATTCGGTTTCATGCCGGTTTCGAGAATATACGACATTCCATAAACCCACAAGTCTTCGACACGCATTCCGTTTCGAATAATACTCTGTGCCCATTCATTACAACGTTTTTTATCTACATTACCAGTCCGGGCTTTCTCTTCGTAAAAACAATAACGCATTACGTCTGTTGCATAATCAGCCCAGTCGTCAACGTCTTTAAAATACTCTGAAAATGTCGACATTATAAAGACTCCAATGCTAATAAAGAATAAAAATAATTAGTAAATGAGGCACGTTGTTCTTTATCGTCTAATTTAAACTTCATTTTGTTTATTTCAACTGTACATGGAAATCTAACATGTACTGAATTAGACTGTTTTTTTGGCTTAGGTTTCTGTCCCCAAATTTTTTCGCCCTTACGCTTAGACGGAGGAGCTGGTGTATAACAGAAATTTTCTACGATATACAAATCCATCGCGATAGGTTCTCTACTATGCCAAAAATTATAGCCATAGTGAATACCCGTAACACTATATGTCGAACCGTTAACTTTAACTTTTACTATTGCCATACGTATAATATAGAAAAAGGGTCGACTTATGTCAACCCTCATAATTCGGGTACATTCTGCAAGTGTCCCAAATATTTGCTTGTTCTTCATCTGACAAATAAATCATCTGGTCTTCTGAAACCGGCTTTCCTTCCAGTCGATTCATGAATGAATTACGCATTTTTAAAATAGCATCTTGTCGTTCATCAATGCCGTTGATACACATGTCGAATTTTTCAGCCAGCTGTTGTGCTTTGGATTTCATTTTTGTTCTCCATTAATAAATTTCTCTTGTATAAAATTCTTTAGTAGCCTCTTGCATAGCAACAGCTTTCCAATCCGATACGGTTCTGGTATTTATCCATTTATCCATATCATCAATCATGCATTGGGCTTTAGTCTTAAAACCAACAGACTTCAACAATTCACGTTGATGCCATTCTTCAAGTCTACGCTTTTCATTATTTTGCTTTGCTTTGTATGCCAAAACTGCTGCTTCACCCAGGACTTTTAGTCTTTTTTGCTTTTCTGCAACAGTTTCCGTATTTGACAAAAGTTCATCAAATTCTTCAATCAGCTTTCCAAGCTTGTAATCTACATTATTTTGATAATCTTTATGGAAATTGCAATTTAACAAACCCTGCATGTACAGAATAACTGCACCTGTAAGAAAGACACAAATTGCGGTAATGATGATTGTTGCCATTATAAACTCCTTTTGTTTATGTTCATAATATAGAAAAAGGGTCGACTTATGTCAACCCTTTTATTTTTATAGGAGAAATCCTGATTAGCGGCGGCGACGACGCGTTGCTTCGGAAATGATGGACGGATCGTTCATCAAATCTGCGAGGTTGCGACCGATAGAAGAAGTATTAAATGCGGCAGATTCCTTAGTCGGATCTTCCTTCGGCTGTGGAGTTTCCGGACGAGCTTCGTCCTTGGCTTCGTTTACGACTTCAGCTTCAGCCTTTTCAACCTTCGGAGCGCCGGAAACACCAGCGAGTCGGGCACCGAACATAGAACCGAGAACGGTCTTAAGGTCCATACCGAGAGAATCGGTCAAACCGCTAGAAATCTGAGTAAGCGTCTTAGTAATATCGCCGGTAAGCTTTGCGGTACCACTTTCACCGTACATGTTGATGTTACCAATCTTTTCCATCGGCTTAGCAACTGCGGCAGCGACAGCCGGGAGCTGTTCGAAATACTTTTCGATGGTCTTGAGCTGCATTTCCTGACGAGCTGCGTCACCATACTTCTTCATGGCTTCAGCCTTCTGGTCAAGAGCTGCTGCTTCTGCAAGACCCTTAGCCTTTACAGCATCAGCCTCAGCTTCACCTTTAGCCTTAGTAGCTGCAGCTTCAGCGAAAGCCTTTTCCTTATCAGCTTCAGCCTTGGCGATAATTGCCTTAGCTTGCTGCTGCTGGGTAAAGAGTGCTGCTTCAGCTTCCTTCTGCTGCTTATAAAGTTCAGCATCAGAACGCTGCATCTGAGCCTGCTTATCGGCTTCAGCCTTCTTCTGAATTTCAGCTTCAAGTTCCTTCTGACGGACAGCTACCATACGTTCGCGAATTTCAATCTGCTTTTCCTGCTTTGCAACTTCTGCAGCTGCTGCGGTAATATTGATGGTCTTCTGCTGTTCCTGCTTCTGAATTTCATAAGCGGCATCAGCTTCGGCCTTCTTAGTATCAGAAATTCGCTTAAGGTCAGCCTTCTTAACTTCGAGGTCATTCTGCTTCTGAGCGATTTCAAGGTTTGCTGCAACCTGAGCGTCGTTTGCGGTCTTTGCTGCTTCAGCTTGAGCAATCTTCACGTCACGTTCTGCATTTGCTCGAGAAATTGATGCAGCCTTCTGAATAGCCACTGCCTTATCGACACCGAGGTTTTCAATAACCTTACCGTCATCGGAGAAGTTCTGAATATTGAAGGTCTTAACGATAATACCGAGTTTTTCAAGGTCTGGAATAGCATTTTCGAGAACCTTTTCAGAAACCTGCTTTCGGTCCGTAACCATGTCGACCAGATTCATCTGACCAACAATCTCACGCATATTACCCTCAAGCACGTCAACAATCATCGCCTTAATCTGTTCAATCGGTTTATTGAGGAAGTTCTGTGCTGCTTTCTTAATTGCTTCAGGTTCATCAGAAATCTTCGCATTAACAACAGCGTCAACTGTTACATTAATGTAGTCCTTGGTCGGAACTGCCTGCTTAGTCTTGACGTCAATCGGAATCAACTTCAAGCTAAGAACGTCAGCACGTTCAAGGAACGGGATCTTGAAACCGGCATGTCCGATAATTGTTCGAAGCTGTCGGAAACCCGAAATAATAATTACTTCATCCGGCGCCGCCTTAATGTAAGACGTAATGAAGAGGATAACGAGGAAAAGTACGAGCAGGCCGATACCCGCACCGATGAGGATATTTGAACTAATCATTTGTGTTCCTTTTGTTGAGTTTTTATTTGTTAAGAGCTTAATCGTTCAGCCATGAGTTCTCCATTGCAATGAAGACACAGCAGATTACGATAATAACCGTTGAGAAAATAAGCCAGAAGTAAAGTACAGTGTGTTTCCAACTGAATGACTCTACCGCCTGGTCAATGCGTACACCATCTCGATATTCAGCGTCATTCATCCGATGATTATCAATATTGGCATAAACAGTTCCAGTATAGCTTAAAGACCTACAATAATAAACATATCTCTTATTATGAGCGAAATTAATCGTCTTTACATAATGACCTTCCGGCAATTTCGGGAATTGACTGTAATAAAAGTCCTTCTTGATGAAATTGACCTTATCAACAGCCCAATCCTTGGCACCGTGATAGTCCCAGGTCCAATATACCTTGGTATGACAGCTACGTGTCTTACCAGAACCAGTACAGACGAGCTTTGTGTGCATCGTATAGACCTCAAGCACTCGATGTATCGACATATACTGGCCAGGCAAACCGTTGTCCGTAACGCTTCCTATTGCGTTAACAGTGCCATATGCCAAAGTATGCCCAGCATTGGTTTTGAAAGCATATTCAAACTGTGTGGAATCGTTATCGATCTTTACAGCCTGATTATACTTAGCGTTATGTTCATCCTGCCAAATACCCATCCGGTTCCCGACATAGAAACCTACGCCGAGGGAGATAAGGGCGAAAATGAGGGCGATAATAACTTCGCGCTGAGTTACTTCAATATTGGTATTACCAAGATACATTTATTTAGTCCTTGAGAAGTCCAGTAGGTGCGTCAACAGGCGCATTCTCGAATTCGAGGAATTCATAATCCTTTTCTTGATACCCGAGAATGCTTAAAAACATACGAGTCGGGAACATACGAACATGTTGCTTATATTCACGAACATTCGAATTGTAATACTTACGGTGTGAAGAAATACGGTTTTCAGTCATCGCAAGTTCCGTCATATAACGGTCATAATTCTCGATACTGCGAAGCTGAGGATAGCGTTCTACAACGCCCTTGATATATGCAGAAGCATTGACATTGCCGTTGCCTTCACTTGGCGTACGAGCCTGAGACAACTGGACAAGCACTTCAGCTTCATGCTTGTTATAGGATTTGACTGCTTCAGCCAAATTCACGAGCAAACCGGATCTACGGTTGTATTCTGCGTTCAAATCACTTAGAGAGCTTTCAATAAGCTGTTCCTTTGCGATTGCGGTATTCTGCGAACTCTGAATTCCGAGCACGCCAGCGATGATTGCGGCACCGATGACCAAAAGGCCTACGAGTAGCATTGTTACGGGTTTCATTGGTTTCTCCTATTTGTTTAAAAGTTCAGAATAGTCCTTGATAACCTTGGCAGTGTCGACATCATCGACCTGATTATCGTTATCTTCCTTGCCAAGAATAAAATCTTCGTTTCCAAGATATTGGAAAGACCAAGAAATTGTCTTTCCATCATCACTTTCAAGTAATGGAACAAGAATATAATACTTGCCATTGAATTTCTTATTCTTATCCTGCAATTTCTTCAGAATATCGATAGCCGATTGCTTGATAATCATATTTCGAATATCAAGAATATCTTTTTCGGTAAGACGGTTCAAACTATCTGTATATGACCAAAATACGAGCTTATCGTAACGGAACCATTCGGCAACGACCGAGCCGTAATTCTCTCGCATATAGCTTGTAACGGTTCGTTCTTCCTTCTTCTTTTCGTTTGTCTTTTCGTAATAGTCAATATAGGCCCTAGCAGTAAGGCGATTAACCACAATAGTCCAGATTGTCAAGAAAATTACGCCTGTGATAACAAATGCAACCATTTAAGTCTCCGTATTTACGTGTCTAAATATAAAAAAAGAGTTGACGCTTGTCAACCCTTTTTTATCAATTATTTACGGGCTTATTCTTTTTTGATGTTGTTTATGGTCTGCATAATCTTATTCTGATCTTCTAATGCCTTTACAAGGTGTTCCACTTGACAGTTCAACTTAACAAGTTCCTGGTTAACAAGATTAAGTCTATCATCTATGGATTCAAGTCTTGTTTTGTGAATATCCACAATTTCTTCAAGATTTGAAACTTTAAATTTAAGGCTGAGAATGTCATCATGAATAGATTGACTATCCGCGTCGCGGTTTACTTTTGTTACTTTTCTATCATCTTCAACTTTTTTAAATTTGAAGTAAAGATATACACATCCCAAAATCACCGCTACTAACGGAAGCGCAGACGGATTTATCGCCGCTATAATCGCTGTTATCGTATTAGTCATAGTTTGTACCTCCTCAACAAATTACAACATTAGTCCTTAAACAGCGTATATCCGGCCTGCAAAAGAATACGTTTCGCTTCGTTGAAATCGTCAACGTCGGAAATTTCTTCTTTATTCTTCCAATATTCTGCTGTTTCCTTATCAATCTGGTCTACCATGAAGGTAGTAACTTCATCAAAAATCTTAAACAATGTTCTAGTAGTATAGCCACGGTTGAATACAATCTTGAACTTGTCATAGAATTCCTGGATTGTACCTTCGAAAGCACCTCTCTGACCGACGTGGAACTTACGGTTGAGCTGGTTCATACAATACTTGTAGCTTTCGACTACCTGCTTCTTATCGACCTTACCAATTTTGGACTTATCGACAGAACCTTCTTCAGCGGCAACTGCTGCAATCTTCTTGATAACGCCGATAGGAATCGCGAATCCACCGAAGTTACCGGAGAAACTTCCGAAATAATCGGTATCACGGTCGTCAGAACCGGCGAGATTGCCAGAAGCGATACGACGCTTTTCTTGTTTTTCAATCTGGTCGATGTACTTCGGATCGTCAAGAGCCTTCATGATACGCTTCAATTCACGTTCAAGAGCGGTTTCATCTGCATGGATAACCTTGTGTCCAGCCATTTCACCAACCATCTTGGCAACGTAGAAGAATAAGCCCTTATTTCCGATAATACGTTCGGCATCCGGCATATTTAAGAGGTCTTCGAGCTTATCAAGAACATATTCGCTGAGGCAATAGTTATCGCCAGCCTTACGAGCACGGTGCCAGTCCCAGAATTCGTCAATGGCTTCTTCATAGCTTCCGGCATAATCCTTAACGACATACGGAGCAAGCCAACGTACAGCCTTATCGTAATCCTTTCCGAAAACTTCCCTAGCCTTTTCAGGGTCATTTCGGAACATATCAATCATCTGCTGCATAGTCTTGTCCTGACTCGGGTCAAAGGATGAAAGATCATTGCCTTCAGACTTGGCCTTGTAGTATGCCCAGAAAGTATCAATCATATCATCATACTTGTCTTTGGTTTCTTCAACATAGGCATGATTATCGTCCAAATCGATTTTATAATTCTTTGCCCAGTTGTTAATATTCCAGTTCAAGTCAATTTTGCCACTGCTTCCCTTCCAATGCTTCATATTGAGCATATTAAGTATCTTTTCAGCGTCATCGCCATAATAACGCTCAATGAACTTATAGGCCTGGTTGGGTGTAACCTTTCCCTGATTCTTATTGGCAAAATCCTGAAGAACATAGAGAACGTTAGCGATTGATTCCCTTCCGAGGGCTCTATCAGAAGCACGGGACATTTCGTTAATAATATTCTTAAATCTCATAATAACCTCTATATACTATTTATAAAAAAGACTAGAACCCATAGGATTCTAGTCTTATATCATCTATGACGAGAAAAACTACTTTTCGTAACGCCCGCCAGTCTTCTGCCGATTTACGTTTTCGATGTTCTTATCACGATAGCACTGGTAGATTTCAGCCGGAGTCATTCCGAGATTTACGAAAATCTTGACGAACTTGATAAACATCTTGTCACCAAGTTCTTGAATCTTGAGAGGATCTTCCTTCCATTCAGAATAGGACTTCCAGTCCTTATAACTCGCACAATTCTGATACAAGTCACCGACTGCTACGATAAAATCACCGATGAGGTACTGAAGACTGTTAGAACCGATAGTACCTGTCTTGGTATCTTCAACTGCCAAATCATAGAACTTCTGAAGAGTCATCTTCGGACGATACTTGAGGTAAAGCAACTGATTATAAACGAAGTGCAATGCGTCAACTGCTTCAGCCTTACCTTCCTTGGTTACTTCAAAATTGTCCTTTTCGAGCTGTTCCATGAGTTCGAAGAGTTCAGTAACGGTGCTCATCATGAAATAACCTGAACGCTTTGCATTCTGATGGTTATCTTCATTATTTGTCGGAGCAAGAGTACCACGCTTTGCTGCAAGAATATTCTGAAGAGCTTCCTGCATATTATACATGGTTTCGAGTGCCGTTGCTTCAATATATTCTTCAGGAAAATCAGGAAGCTTAATTTCAGAAGCCTTCAACTGCGGTGGAAGCGGTACTGATTCAGCAAACTTCTTAGCTTCTTCTGCACGCTTAGCCAGCTTTTCCTGAAGGACTACGAATTCGTCCCTTTCTTCCTGTACGTTTCCGTACATTTCACCTGTACTAATCATTAGTTAACCTTCTCCTTTCGACTCTTCTTGGCCGGACGAGCAACAGGCTGTTCAGTCTGGATTTCATCTGCGGACTTCTGAAGAGTTTCCAATAAATTTTTCTGCATACGGATTGCGTCGAGAATACGAGTAGATTCAGCCGTAAGAAGAGTTTCATTACGTTCGAATTCTTCGTCTGTAAGGCCAAGCAAATCCTTCATCACAAATTCACGAGAGAAAAGCGGAATAAAACCACTATCCAACTGAGGCATGAACTGTGCGAAAGTTCCCAAAAGCCCCGCAATCTTTGCAGAACGTTCATAATCAAATTTCTTTGATGTCTTTGTAGTCTTTGTTGTTTTCTTATTTGTTTTCATAATATTGCAAATATAGTAAATAAATTTTTAACTAATTTTTGTTTACACGAAAAACTTCTGAAATTAAAGGATTTCAAAATACGGTGCGTACTTTTCCATCACTTCTATGACCTTCTTGTATTCAATCTTGTCGAGATTCTTTGGAAGCATCATACCACCTTTATTAATCAAATCGCCACAATGTGCATAATAAAGGAGCTTATCTTCTTCTCGAGCAATCTTTTCCTGTTGCATTACAAGAGTGAATTCTTTCTTCGGAAGATACTTCTTGAAATTCGAAATATACTTGGTATAAACGGACTTCAATTCTTCAGCATGTTCAGGATCTGTCGTTGCAGAGAAAATCATGAGACCATTATTGACATATTCCATAACACCAGCACGAGACTGATATGCGAGACCACGCTTTTCACGGATTTCATGATAAAGCGGAGAAGTCAACTTACCGTTAAGCATTTCAAGTGCGATAACGACATATGGATAATCCTTCTTAGAAACCGGTTTCTTGCAGATTGCAAAAACAGTTTCTTTTTCAGGAGCTGGAATCGGCATCAAACTGGTTTTATAATCTTTCTTCCAACGAAGATTAATATTGAGTTCTGGTTCCTTGGTCAAGAACTTGACCTTTACACCAGTTGTCTGACGAGGACCAACTTCGACAATACGAACAGGCTTGAAAAGTTCCTTATAGAGCTTCTTGGCGTCTGCAAGGGTGAAATTCATGACATCTTCAGTCCTGCCGAGAACTAGGTCATTATTGAAATGCTGGCGAAGAATATTATGAAGCTTTCCTTCAATCGGACGGTTGAATGCGTCAAGAATTTCCTGATAAACAATCTTTTGTTCCTTTTCGAAAACTTCCTTAGTAACGTAGGTATCAAAACCACTGGTAACACGTTCGATAAGCAACTTCTTCCATTCCGGAGTAAGATACTTGTCCATACCAGTAAAATGAACAACGAGCAAATCCGTGCTTGTATAGGCATTGAAATCGATGTTGTATTTCTGGAAATCATCGAATTGATCCTGAATTGTATTTGTAATCAAATGTTCCATCAGGTGATGACAACCATGCTGACCTTCCTTTTCATAGCTGGAGCCAGCTTTGAATACGATATAAAGACCAGTTTTCTTAAAAGATTTTTTCTTGTAGATATACATTGTTTTCCCTTATATTTTTTCAACAGTTACGCCGTTTCGTTCTAGGAACTGAATTCCTTTCGACCCACGATCATATTTGTTTACGTACATGACATGATTGATACCAGATGCGAAGATAAGTCTAGCACAGGATTCACAAGGTTCATGAGATATAACCATAGAAGCACCGGCTATATTCATATTCCATTTCAAAGCATAGCCGAGACAGCTCTGCTCCGCATGGATTTCTTGTTCATTTGCGAATTCGTGATGTTTGGCTCTCCATTCCATTTCTGGAACTTCCTTCCATTCTTCTTCCTTATTATCTCGCAGGTAAAACTTTCCGTTTTCAGATTTAAAAATTTCGTTACAGTTCACTTGTCCGGATGGAGTTCCGTTATAGCCACAAGAAATAATACGGCCTTTTTCAACGAGCAATGCAGCGACTTTCATCCTAGAACATTTGCTCAGGTTCTGATATTCCTTAAGAACTGTTTTATAAAGATGTTTATACTTGAGTTCCATAAAGTATTTCCTTTGGAAGTTCTAAAAACAGTTTACTAATTTTGATTATTTCTTTACGATATAATCGGATATAACGACTTCTATCATAAATACGATTTCCATGACCATCCCTGTGAAAACCCGTATATAAACGTTTATGATTAAGTTCGTTTTCAACCAAGGCTAAAAGTTTTTTTGGTGATGGCATATAAAGTTTATTATCGTTCAAATATAATAATCCAAATTGAAATTTTTTGATAATGCCTTCAATATCGATACGCTGATTATTTCTGTTAATTATATCAACACACAAATATTTATCACCATTATCTCCTTGTCCAGTTTTAAGCTGCATATTCCTTGTTTCACCGGTTATCAAATCTCGAATAATCAGGTCTATACCGTCAAGGTCTTCCTTTGACAAATAACGTGTACATTGAACATTGTACCGACCTTTAAGACGAGCATTCATACCAATAGCAACAAGTGGCTGTGCAATTTTTCCAGCCTTTCTAGGATCTTTTTTATTCATATAATTTCCTCATTAAAAATTGTTAAAAAGAAAAACAAAATAATAGGAAAATTAATTCCTATTATTTTGTCAGTTTGTTTAAAATACTTCTACCCATGCGCTTTGCGGCAAATGGTTAACTGTCACATAAGCGGTACATTTTACAATACCGTTAGGATTAGCTATCCTTTGGGCTTCAATATTCTTGATTTCTTTTTTCAATTTCGGATCTGACAAAGCATAATCCCATGCAGCGTCAGCATCAACGATGAACATTCTTGTCCAGTCTTTGCTAACGCAAAGGTACAAGGATAATCCGTCGTTTTGATGGAAATCATATAAAGAACTTATTGGAATTGAACCTGCTACGTAAGATGGAAGGCCCTTGGCATTTTCAACCATTTCGCAGGATGCAACTTTTAAATCGATCCTATATCCATTTTGGTACCAGTCGCCATTCGACCTATCGAAGTCGGTAAATTCCCAGTTGTCTTTGTCTTTAAGATGTTTGTTATACTTTACAAGATACTCAGGATTCTGAGTCTTATGCAAAATATTGATTTGCGGCGCAACCTTCTTCACGATGCTGATGAAACCCTGTTCTTCGGAATTTCCGTATGTATTCGGAATTACCGTAGGCGGATTTGCAATGCAAGCACCCTTAATTAAAGTTGAACTACCATTAAATAATGCAGAAATAAGATTTCCTGTCATTTATTATCTTTGCTCCAAACCGCTTTTGAAGACTTCAAGATGATAATACAGACTTATACATTAATTTGTAGCTCGTCTGCCTGGGGCATAGCGGTAATGCCCTAGTTAGATGTCAAATTTTACTTTATACTTTTGATAATATTCGTATATTCAATAATGTTGGTTACTAACAATCCAATTCCGGAATTATTTGAAAATTCATTGAACTTCTTTGCTCTCGGTTCAGGATTATATTCAAACGAGTCAACGACACGATTAATCGCTTCAACATATTCTGTTGGAATATTTTCAAAAGAGATAAGCTTGGAATTTAATAAAAACTGTTCATTGAGATTGTTTTCGTCAAGCCACTTATCGAGCTCTCCGGAATTAACAATCTTTTCTGCGGTTTTCACACCCGTTCCGCGCTTAATTCCCGGAATGTCATCAGACTTATCACCAGTAATAATCTTTACGAGCAAATCTGTTTCCGGGTTCAATGTTCCTAAATACTCTTTCTTTATCGCGTCGAACTGGTGATAATTTGGGTAAACAAAAAGTTGCATAAAGTCTCTATCAGAAGAAACATTATAGCATTCCCACTGTGGATGATACTTCGTAATTACTGCAATTTGGTCGTCAGCCTCGGTCCTGGGCACATCTACGAAATAAATATTGGTACCTTCGAACGCTTTTTTCATACGTTCGAGCAAGTTACCCCAGACTTCAAAAAATTTATCGAAATTAACAATAGATGCGGAACGCTTTGCTGCACGACTGGCTTTATAGCCTTCATAAATGTCCTTACGCCAACTTGTTCCGTCAATACAACAAAATACCCTATTAGGATTGATTTCACTAATAGCCTTAAAGAAAGATGAGAAGAATGTCGCCTTAAATAACAGAAACTCCTTTTCTTCAGGTCCAGGAGTTTGCGCAAACAAACAGCGCATAATCATGTTAGAAATATCGAGGGTTAGTATCTTATTACTCATACACCCTCAAATATAGGTAAAAATAATTTTTTAGTCTTTCGCTCTATGGAGTTTTATCCGACTTTTTGATTTGGTCCATCAGGCAACGGCTGATAAAACCTTCAATATCATTGACATCGGTATCGATATAGTAATATTCCTTCTTCAGTTGTTCAACAGTTCCGAAATAATACTTCTTGATATAGCACTGGGATTTAGTGTCTACTAAGGAATAACCGGAATTATTGGCGAAGGAATAGAATTCAAGCATTTCATTTCCGTTAAAATATTCACGGACTTTCGCAGCCTGACTGATTATACCTTCCGTCTTTACCTTGTTGATTGTAGTAGTATCAACAACGTAGTCATACACGTTTTCCTTCATGTCGATAATAGTCACCTTCTTGTCGGTGATAGAAATCTTTGATTCTGTATTCATCGTAGCACAGTAACGAATGTTGTCGATTGCGGTGCAGATTGCATACGTGTTGAATTCCTTGAAAACCTGGGCGAAGGCACAGGCGACAGAAAAGAAAATGGGTAATACGAACTTAATCATATTACCCAATATAGAAAAATGTTGTGTTTTTGTCAATGGTTAAATTAAAGCGAACATGACGATAATACCACCGAAGAGACCGACAAGGATGAGGGTCGCGATTATCTTCAGTGCTAATTCTTCAATGCCGTTGCCGAATAGGTTTTTATCTTCATCTTTTGTCATATCATTAACCTGTTGTATAGAGCATTTTCTTGTAATCCAAATAATTCTTAATAGTAAATCCGAGATTCTTAATGTTCGTCAGCGTTTCTTCGATAAAGTCATAGTAATACTTCTGAGTATCGTATTCCTTTATTGCCATAAGGTATTTCGAATCCTTGTAAATCTGAGATTCTATTTCCTTGGTCGTTCCCCAGCTTACGTTATCATTGAACTTGTAATAGTAATAGAGTTCTCCATAAATCTTGTTGAGACTGACCTTTAGCTGCGATACCAGATATTTCTGGGTAGTATACAACTTCGTCCATTTCTGAATAGTAGAAGGCAATAGGTTATTTACACGCATCACCTCTTCGATATTATCAGGCAATGTCGTATCTTCTTCTGCATATTTCTTTAAAATTTCAAAATCTTCTACTTTCATAATTTATCCTTAATGTTTAAATATAGCAAATCCATTACGATTCAATTACAACATATATATAAAATTTCCATGATTTTTAAAACGACAGAATATTTTGTTTTTAGTTAAAAAATTTTTTACAAAAACTTTCTATACTTGGGTTTACATATTCAAGTCTGATTCCTCGGAACGAAGACCAATCCAATGGAATTATCGGTAGAGGGTCAGCCATTGAAAACTTCAGATACGGGTTTTCCAGAAATGAGCTGGAATATCGTTTTGAAACATACTCGGTAACAGCTAGTGGAAGTATCAGCGAAGTGCAGATTAGCAATCTGCACGTTTAGCCGCCATGGTTTTAACGGATGTAGCCGAAGTACAGGATGACCGCCTCGTAAGCCGTTATGTAAATCCCGAAAGATTGACGATGAAGCTTTATACCAAAAGTGGAATAGTCATAGTCTGGAAGTTCCTTCTAGGCTTATGATCTCTGAATCGCATTACCCAAAAGATAGAACAAATAAAAATAAAACCTAGTTTAACAACTAGGTTTTAAAATTAAAGATTTTTAAATTATTCTACTGATAAATCGATTTCATCAGAAAGTTCTTGCAATTCATCAAGCTCTTCTTCAGAATATTTCTTTTTCTTCTTATTCAATACTGTTTCATCAATCTGAATCGAATCCAACTCGACGAAATTTTCTTCTGTATTATACATCATAAATTTCTCCTTATTTTAACTCACCGATAGGTTCTTCTTTTCTAATCATGCCCTTAGGGAATCTTGAATCTCTCCAATATTTTGTCATATCCCTGCTTGCACGAATATTAGTAAATTCTTCTGGTTTCAATGTTGGCCATTCTCTGGACCATTTTCCTCTATAACAGCCAGGTATACCAGCTTCGCTTGCAGATTTTCCATCCTTTATAGCATTTAGGATTTTATTAAGCGTTACGTTATTTTTAGAAACACAGAAATATGCAGTTCCAAAATAACTATCTTCAACTTTTACAATAACATTTTTAAGACAGAAATCAACAACGTACTTTTTATCCATCATTGCAACGCCAGTTTCTGTATTTTGAACCGCATATCTTTCAATATTACCAAGTTCTGGATATTTAAGCGACATTTCATCCGCTAATTGTTTCCAAATACCAGTATGAGCAGTTTCGGCAGTATTATTCAGAATCTGACGATAACGTGTAATAGCACGATAGCTCAAAGCACGTCTAGCAGCATCCCATTCAGCTTCCGTAAAACCAACAACACAGTCGCGGTAATAGTGAAGCATTTCATGAACAAATGTATTTCTAAAAGCTGCAAAAGTACCACAGGCATTGATATTAAGTTTAATTTCAACACCTTCAACTTTACTTTCGTAAACATTCGGTCTCGGTCTAAAATAGCCGTGAACCCTTGTACCCTTGAACCAACCTAATTTAATCGGTTGAAGCTTGCCGCCGAAGTAAGTATCGTTAAATTCATTAAAATACTTCTTTAACGCTTCGTCATTCTTTTCGAATTCTTCACCAGTATCTGGGTCTGTAAGCTTAAAGCTTTCGTCTAATAAAAATTCGTTATTTTCCATATATTATTTATGACAATGCTTCAATGAAGGTAATGAACTTCATCGGGATATTTTGGTTAGTAAAGCATGCACAGGAGGACAATTCGTCATCGTCGTCGAATTCCGGATCCTTATGGACTGGCCAATTTTCCGGAAGGTCGATTCTGTACATATACATCTGAGGCATTTCCTCGTCATGGTCTTCTTCCCATTCGATTACAATCTGGTTAAACATGGACTGGGCGAGGTTATACATTTCGTCATTAAGCTTGTGCTGGGCCATTCTTACGCTTGTGTCTATATCTATATCCCCTCTGAGAATAAGGACCTTCAAAGCCATCTTACCGTTAATCATGTAGATACGTGGAGGATAGTTGACGCTCTTAGACTTTCTCTTGCAACGGAGACCGCCGGTTTTAATTAAGTCATCAGGAGTAGCACTGCTTATGTGATAGAACTTGGTAAAATCAAGCTTTCCAAGGAACTTGTTGAAAGTAGCCATGTATTCCTTGTTTTTGAAAAGCTCAAGTTCATAATAAGGCTTGACGTTATCGACTTCTTCACGTCCCTGACGGAAAATGACTTCATCAGTAGTATAGTTGCCTTCGTCATCAACGAGAGAACAATCGTCCCAGCCGTTAGCGGCAAAAAACTTGGCAACGTCATGAACATCGAGGTCGTTTTCCTTCAATATGTCCTGGCTGAACTTTACTTCCATTCCGTTTAGAATCAAACGCTTAGCACAGTTCTGTAACGGAATATGAAATCTTACCCTGAACTTTTTCACAAGTTCCGGCAAGTCTACGAATTTAAGCGATTCCGTTAAAATATTCAAAAGTCTCATTTATTCTCCAATCATTTTCTTTAAATTCTGAACAGTGTCTTTATATGTTCCACCCGAACTGATAAGTTCAATCCAGGATGGGTCTAATTTCTGGGTCGTAAAACAAGCGCCAGTAGAAACTTCTTCTTCGAGTTCCGTATATTCAGGGTCCTTATATACTTTTACTGAATCTGGCAGACGAACCAGATATGTATTCTTACCGTAAGCCCTCATGGCTTCAACTGTATAATAGACGTTATCCCAGAATTCGTACTTGTTCTTTACATGAGCCGCAATTTCTTCAAGGCTCCAAAGATATACACGGCCTTCGTTATAAATCGGACCTACCTTGGTCGCATTCGGCTCTTCATCAGTCCATGCGTTTTCCTTATGCGGTCGGAATCCAATCTTCGAGAACACTTCGATATTTCTATGAGCTGCACGAAGGTACAAACCGTGGAACTGCTTTGCAAATTTCGAATCAGACTTATATTCAGTCCTGGAATTTCTCAAAACAAGCGACCAGTCGCTATATGCACCGATTCTCCAGCCGTAGTTATCAAGAAGCTCGTCGAAACCCTTTACGGAGTAGTCAATCTTGTCGAAAATAGAAGGATCCATTTCGATTACGCTATCCGTCTCGTCGAGAACATAATGGGCAACGTCAATACCGAGTTTTCCCTTCAAGAACCCGACCAGCTGCTTAGGAGTGGTGGTATGTGTAAGAAATTCAACTAGACGCATTCTTTACCTATAATCAACTTTATATTCTTCTTGATTTCATATGTCAGTGAATCAGGAACTATTGGAAGAACCTTGATTGTACTGTCGTCGATAATCATTGTTACATGGCTATTTCCGAAAATGTAGTAGAAGTTGATTTCTGTTCCTCTGTCTTCCACTGATAATGAAAGTGCTTTGGTGTCTTTATTCTCGTTAGTCCTCGACATGATAACATTACGGTCGTGAATCGACTTGTTCATATCCGTAAAAACAGTCTTGACATTATTGTAATTAATTGATCGCCAGTTTATATTGTCGTTCATATCATATTTATAAGTGGACAAAAACTCCATTTTTATAAATATATCAGTGAGGATTTATGAAATTAACAGAAGCTAAAAAAATACTTGCGGAATATGGATATTTGCTTAAAGAATATTCGCCGCATCAAGAAACATATAGCCATGACAGTGAAGGCTGGGATGAAGCCGAAAAGCGTTTTAAGGCCGGTGCAGACTTGGTAAAAAAGAAAATTGATTCTTTGGACCTCGAAATTACTTCTGAAAATATGTCAGAACCCGCACCGATGAATGATACATGGGATTATACCGTTAGGGCCAAATCTGATAATAAGTTGACTTATTATTTTTCATTCCATGAAACTAAGCCAGAACGTCTTAAAGGAAAAGAAGATGTTAAAGGCGAGATGTATGATTACCGTTATTACGTATCTGTTGACGGTGCAATCAATAAGACTCTTTCGCCTGAAAAATCTTTTGAAAATTCTGTAGATTGTGCTAAAGAAATGATAAATGCTATTGATTCCGTGGTAAATATTGATACTTCTGGAGTAATTGCGATTGCTGATAAGATTAAAGATGAGTTAGACCCTTGGACTGCAAAGGGATATACAGTAAATGTTAAGATAAAAGAAGCAAATTATGGACATAATAAAGACTACGAAACATTCCTTGACATCATTGTACAAAAGAAACTCAGTGATGAAGTTAGGAAATATACATATCAGGGATTTTCTGAACATTTGGCTGTAGCTTTCACCATTAATGGTAAAACATTAAAATGGAATATTTCTGCTATAAGAGGACATTCTCCGGAAACAATTTCCGCTGATGAAGGTTCTCTTGATAAAATGACTGAATTGATTCAGAAATATGTTCTTACAAAATATAATGAAATGCTGAGATCGATGAGCGATTCCAAGAAGCGTGCCAATACAGTCAAACCTGATAATTCCAATAAGAAGAAAGCGCAAGCCCGTCTTAAAGCACACATAGAGGACTTACTCGAAACCGATCTTATCGGTAATTTCGATAAGGCAGTAGAACTTAATAAGGATTACGTCAACGCCATAATCATGAAACCTGTTGCAGAAGCAGTAAATGATTATGTATATGATAATTACAGTGACGAAGACGGTAGCGTAGGTACTTGGGATGCTGATGACGCTTGGGATTATTTCGATGATGACTTTGTTGGTTATATCGAAAAGGAATGGAACGGTAGTATTAAAGACTACTGTGATGAATCCGATATTACAACCCTTGACGAATTACAGGAAGATGTAAAAGAAAATTGGGATTGGGATAGACCACGCGAAAGTGCAGTTGAATATGACCCATATTAATAGTTAATAAATTATAAAATAAAAACCGGTTAATTATAACCGGTTTTTATTTACTTGTCTCTTTTAACAAATATTGTGAACCCTAAGAACCCTATGAAATAAAGTAGGGCCAAAACTAGATATAACGTATTGTCAGTAAACATGTTTCCTAGAATAGGTCCTGCAATTCCAGCGAAACCCCAGGCACTTAGAGTCATCGAGTGAACCGTAGAAAGACAACTACTTCCGAATCTCTTTGCAAGTAGGCTAGGAAGACAACTAAAGCCTCCGCCATAGTTCCATTCAATCATCAAAATACCAGCGACCAACAAAATTGGATTCTGAGTATAGCATAGGAATGCACCCAGAATTCCGAGACTTGCAACCCAATGATATGCAGCCTTTCTTCCAATATAATCACTTGCCGTACTCATTCCGAAACGACCACCAACATTAGCGATAGCCGTTGCCGCCATGAGAGCCGCGATAGCCGTATATCCTGCATTCAGGAATAAACTCTTTTCTTGAGAAATCAAAGCGAGACCACATGTGATATTGATGAAGAACATAAACCAGACGGAAATATATTCCTTAGTCAAGAATTTTGCTTTAATCAGAGTTCGATACGGAATAGCCGTATATTTTGTAGAAATATATGCAGGATTCGGTCTATATAACCAGGAAGAGAAAGACATTACTACAAGGAAAATCAGCCCCATGAGCAAGAATACGACCGGTAACGAGAAATTAGCCAAAAGGCCTTCAATCATCGGAGCGGCGACGAACTTACCCATCCCAAAACCAGTAATAGCCAAACCAGAAGCTAGACCTTTATGATTAGAGAAATTTGACAGAAGCTGTTTTATAGGTGCCGTATATCCGATACCAGTTCCACATCCCATAAAGGAACATCCGATATAGTAAAGTGGAAGAAATCCAGTATATGTCGATAACGAAAGAAGCAAGAGACCGATTGTGAACAGAATAGTCGATACAACCGACATTCTCTTCGGGAACATCTCTACAAATCTTCCGAAAACTGCTGCTCCCATGCCAAGGAAGAAAATAATCAGTGTAAAACCAATATCAGCCGAGAATTTCGAAATATCGAAAGTCTCCATGATATTCTTGGCATATTGTGAGTAGTTATAAACTGAACCTAAACTAACGGGTAATAAAATACCCGGAACTAAAATATTAAGAAATCGATTTGTCATTTTTATTTTACCGTGTCTTATATCCAAAAGGCACCATTTCGGCCTTTATGAATTCTTTATATTTATTCAAACCAATTTCGTTAATTACCCAATTTTCATCGACTGGTTTTTTAAAATCATAGACAGGTACACAGTCATATTTTGAGTGTTGATTGAATTTATAAAGATAATTCAGAAACATTGCAATGTCGGTATTGCAATAATCGATAAAATTCTGACATTCTGTTTTGGTAGCAAATCCGATATACTGATTTTTGAGTTTTAAGGCACTTTCGGGGACATTTTGGACTGGGGTGTATCTTTCCTTGGATAAAAGTGTACACCAGTCCCAGGCTCGTCTATGGCCTCTTATATCGCTTAATTGAATATACCAGGTATTCTTCTTTCCCTGTTCAGTTCCAATAGTCTTTTTTCCGACCAAATAGGCGTCAACAATCTTCGTTATTTCTTTATATTTCTCAGGATCTGAAAATCTGTTGAATCTGAGGTCATAAAGGTCAAGTTGCTTCTTGTCGAACTTGAAAATACCGACATCTGAGAAAAATTCGGCATCATCAAACTTTGCATCTCCGACGACAGTCTCAATACGACTGAAAGACTCGAATCTTTCGTTAAGAATCAAGATATGCTTGTTATTGATATTTTCCTTGATACGATGATTGTCGACAAAATCCGTAGGTACTAGCCAGACAGCGGAATCTGTAAACTTCTCACATTCCGACATTACTTTGAGGTAGAATTTTTCACCTTTACCAATATAAGGAGGATTTCCGATTATCGTAAACATTTTAAATTACTTTCAGTTTCAAGATTGGAAGCAAGTTTCAAAAAGTCCGCGTCCGTATTTATGGTTATTGACCAGTCCCTGCATTGAACTATATCGTTTCGTTTGAAAACGACATCACATACTTCTGGCATGATGTCATAAACTGGTTTTTCACGTGTATTATAAATCGCTTCATACTTTTTGGAGCAAATACCGATTCCAGCATACATGTTGGGAAATTTGAACATTCCCCAGACACATGGACGTCGACCAAGATTGTCTGTATAATCCTGACTTGAAAAATGACAAATAAGCGGAAGCTGATGATAATACACTGACTTCTTTATTTTTTCATTACCTCTTAGAATGGTAATTTTGATTTTATTTTTATTTAAGAACACACTCAGTCTCCAAATTGTGAATAAATTTTTGAAATGCATAATTAGAATCTAATTTAATTGTCCATCCACGACATGAAACGGTATCGCCTTTAAAAAACTCTGCAGCCTTGATATAAAATGGTAGAGTTCCAGCTATGAATTCTTTATATTCATCTTTATACAATATTACAAACTTGACATAATTACCATTATTGTCATACCAGCTAAGACAGGTATTATCTATCTTCGAATAACAAACATAGAAAGCTTTTGATTTGTTTTTACGTTTAATCCGAACCTTTATTGCTCCAGGTACATATTTTTTACTGCAATACACTTTCCATCTCCAAATTGTTTACAAGTCTGTCAATATCGCCGCTAGTTTTGATTTCAAGTGTCCAAGTAGGAAATACAACAGTATCTCCACGCTTGATAATATATGTTGCATGGTCTGGAGATAACAAACCATAAAAATACCCAGTATTACTTCTATCGATTTCACTTACTGGAATATACTGTACACCAATGGCATATTTTTCCTCTGGCGGAATATTACCATGTGGTGTACCCATCATTAACATGTTTAAATAATCCATAGTGTCTCGCCATCTTTCGGTCAAATCTGGATTATATTTTTTACTAGTGTAAACTTCCATTCTAAACCAGGGCGCATATTCGACCCTGCTTGAATGTCCGTTTCTAATTACAGTAAACAAAATAGGCTTTGCATGATTTTCAGTAGTATCGATAGAACTCATTTGGCCTCCTAAGAAACGAATTCGGCAAATCCGCTATTTTCAATTTTTGTTTCATCGACTTCTTCTTTAGGTTTCCAGTTTTCAAAATCCCATTTAAAGAAATCAGCACATACAATATTTTTGTTTACAATTTTACTGTATTTAGGTCCAACAATTTCAAGAATTCTTTGAACACACAAATCTCTGTTATCCTGCATCAATTCAACACCGTAAAGTGTCTTTACTGCATCTTCAACTGAAATTCCAGAAGCAAGACGTTTTTCAAGCATACGAACAAGGATATTTCCAGAACCAGCTGTAGGATCCAAAAATGTGGCTTTAGGGTCTTTCCATTTTTCTTCAGGAATTTTAGCAATCATTTGGTCAATAACTGCAAATGGGGTAAATACTTCACCATTCTTGGTGATACGTTCTTTAGAACGCTGAATTCCATCATTAGTAGTAAATAATTCTTTAACCATAATATTAAACCTTTTAATCACCTATAATAGATTTATAAGTATTTTCCCAAAAAGTTTTATTTTGATTTTTATTATTTGGACAACCCAAATATTTTAATAAATCATCTTCATCAATTTTATCAAATGCTTGTGAACCTATAGCACTTGTAATAGAATCTGATACCTTTGTTGTAGTAACAATAAGTGCTCTACGATTTACATTTAAACCCCAATCAATCCATTCATCTTTTGTTAATTGACCATCACGAAATAATGTACGAACACGTTCATCAGTTAATGCTACGGCTTTTGTAATTTGGTCATTCCATTTAACTGATTTTTCAAAACGATATTTAACTTGAACACCAATAAAAAATTTACTATTATTTCCTTTAGCGGCATGTTTTAACCATCCATCTACACCTGCATCTTCTTTACTATTTCCAACCCATTCACTAAATGTATATTTATTAGTAAATGGATGGCAATTCTGAGAAAACATATTACCAGCAATAATTTCCATAATATTGCCTTGCCATTTCCATTGTAAATTCTGTAAAACTGCTTTTGTAAGTTTAGGAGCAACTTTATAATTTCTACCGTCAGTAAGAGAATTATCTTCAATTTTGAGTTCATTTATTAACTTTGTAGAATAACTCATAATTATTTCACGTAAATAATCTGTAGAATTATAAAGATTATAACCTGTAGATTGCATAAAATTAAAAAATTCCAATGCAATTTTAGATGGCGACTGCATATAATGAATAATTCCGTTTTCACGTTTATGATACGGGTCAAGTGCTGCTGATGTAATTAATTCTTTAAAATTTGACATACATTATTCCTTTTTATATAATATAGAAAAACCATTTACTTTTGTAAATGGTTAAAATAAAACTATATATTGAAATTACCATTGTTTCATAATTTCTTCCCATTCAGAACCGGGTACCGCATGTTCATCATCAATATAACCATTAATATTAAAATAATCACAAAACATTTTAGTAGTCCAAGGTTTAGTATAATCATTAAAATATGGTAATTTTTCAGAATATACATGCGTATTAAATTTCCATAACCTATAATACCATATCATAAATCGATGGCAATAACAATCATAAAAATTATGTCGTTCTATTTCAGTATCAAATTCAAAATGTCCACCTTGATTATTATATGCAGTTTTTTCATTCATTGGTACCGTTTGACATTGAATATTATATTCTTTACACATAATACAATCTAGTTCATTTGAATTACCGTGTATAGGAGCAACATCTAATTTAAATTGTTTATTTGGAATTTGATTTAAATAAAATTTCTTGGGACTATATGGTAACCAGTTTGATTGTTTAACTTTATTAATAATTTTTTTATTTAAAGGTGTTTCCATATCATAATTGAAACCGCCATTTCCACAAACATAAATACCTAAATTTATTGTAAATTTTGCACCAACAAAAATTTTATTTGCGGTATCGGCGTCAATAATTTGAAGGGTTTCAATTTTTTTACTAATAAATTCTTCAAATTTATTATAATCTGAAGATTTAATATATTTTGCAAAAGGATCTTGTAACCAACGTATAGGACTAATATTAACTACTTTATCACATAAAGGAATAACTTTACTTAAAATTTTTAAATGTAAACTTCCATCATATGGTGGGTTCATAATTGCAACATCAAATTTCATATTAATTCCTTTTAACCAGTTTAACCAAGCATTACTATCTGTAATAATGTTACCTTTTTTATCAACTGATGTATTTATGAGAATAACAGCATCGTCATTACCAAAATTAATATTTCGAATAACAACTAATCTAAATTTTTCTTCTGCTTCTGGATCATCTGTAACAAATAAAACTTTATTATTCTTTGCTAAAAATACAGCAGTATACCAGTCACGAATAACTAAAACGGTTTTATTAGAAATTTTGCCTAGTTTTGAAACTAACATATTAGTAAAAACTGTAGGTATTTTAGCTTGATATTTCATAGAGTATAAACCTTAATTGCTATATGTAATATAGCAAATTATACTTAAACCGTAAACCCTGTTTTGTCTAAAAAATCATCAATGCTTTATTAAGTTCCTCTTCATTAAGATAAGTATTAACAAGTTCCGGATATTTTTCATTCCATAATTCAGTATATTTTGTAGCCGCATTAATTTTTGCTATAGTATCAGAACCTGACATAATTTCTTTAAGTTCACCAATTTCATTTGCAATAATACTCCATTTATCAAAATCAGTTTTCATCGATTTTACATAAACATCAAGATCTTTGTATTTTGTAAAAATATTATTTACAATATTACCATCTTCTGGAAAAGGAGGGTCATCATTATCAGCAGAACCATCATTTTGGTCTTCAACAATTCCGCCGAAATCAAATGTACCACCAGTAATATCTGCAAGGTTTTTCAAAAAATCAATCATATTATCAGCAATACCTGTTTCAGTTATTGCATAAAGATTAAAATCAACTTTACCTTGAGATTTACGACAACCGCGACTTACTGCTTGATATAAAGATGCATCAGATTTTTGACATGCAATAAGAACACTATTAAGTTCTGGAAGGTCAATACCTTCAGTAAGCATAAATGCATTTAAAATAATTTTTTCGTTTTTATCATTTCGAATAATTTCAAGTATTTCTGCTTTCGTATATTTTTTATTATTATTATAATCATTGCCATTTACACGTAGGCAAGCCTTATATTTTTTTTCGTCAATAGCAATATCCTTATCTGAAATAATTTCATAAATATTAACATTTCGAATTGCTTTTCTTTTAAGATTATTTTTAACTTCATTAAGTTGTTTACCAACCATAGCCACTGCATCAACACTAGGTAAAAATACAATAAGATTTGTATTTTCTTTACGTGATTTACGACAATGTTTAACAGTACGAATAACAAGATTTGTATATGCAAGATCATTAAGATTTGCATAATCTTTTACTTCCATACCAAAAAAACGCGGTTTTACAATATAACTAGCTTTAACTGCTTCAGCAAAATTACAATGATAAATAGTTGTTAAATTATTAGTAAGATATTTACCAGGTGTTGCAGTAAAGAAATAATATTTTTTATTATTGCCGTTCATTGCAGCTTGAACAGTTTTTACTAAAGAATCACTAAATTCTTTATGGGCTTCATCATGTACATAAAGATCAACTTTACTAAGAATATTATTTGCTAATGCATCCAAACCATTTTTATGAAGCGTATCATGATGTTTTACATAATCAATAATAGATGCCGTAGTAGTAAAATAAATTACATGTTCAGGCATACCAGTAGCCATTTCATCCGCACCTTTCTGTTTAAGAGAATTATCTCCTTCAGAATTAAGCATAATAAGTTTAACATTATGCTCAGTAAAAAAGTTATTAGTTAAACTATTAAAATTATTCTTAACTTGTGCTTCAAGAAGTAAACGATGGCAAACCCAAATACCTTTAAATTTTCTTCCTTCTTTTTCTGCATTAAGAATTTCACGAACAAAAGTAAAAACTTGAATCCATGTTTTACCAACACCGCAAGCAATTTCAAGTAATCCATGATTGTTATCCCACATTGCATCAATAGCTTCAAACTGTGCAATACGCGGAGTTTTTGCCATAATTTTAATCATAGATTCAGATACTTTAGCCATATTTATTCCTTAATCTTATGTATATAATATAGCAAATAGGTTAACCATTGTCAACCTATAAAATTATTAATATAATTGATAGAAACTAAAAATTATCGTGATACATAGCTTTCACAGGATTCTTCTTTTTTAATAGCACGCATTTTTGCATATGAATCTTTACTGTCACCTTCAAATTTATCTAAATCACTTAATAAATTACAATTATGGATAATTGCTTTTGCGGTACATTCTTTAAATCTTCTAGCATCATCATTGTTTTTAATTGAAAGTATGGCATTCAAGTTATAGAAAAAACAGTCTATATCTTCTTTATCTGATTTTACCCTAATAGTCTGATATGTATGATAAAAGCCTTTTGTTTTTCCAATAGAATATATACAATTTTTTATAATGTTTGCTCTGGCAGAATTTTTATTTACGAACATTTTACCAAGTTCATAAGTATCAAAACTATATTCTAGTTCATAAAATTTATATTCATATCTATATGTTTTAGGGTCATTTTTCAAATGATATTTTCCAACTCTTTTATTATATCTTGCACGTACATTTAAAATAACGTCATTATCTGGATGTTTTATATTGAAAATGATTGTAGAATATGGCAGTATGTCCTCAGGTTCAGATGTAATGCCATTATATGTTACTGGTGCTATTTTAAATGCTGAAACATCATAACCGCATACTTCAATACCATATTTTTCAAACAGTTTAATAATCTGAAAAATTTCACCTTTTCTTGCTGTTATTTCTTTCTTTGTCTGTTTGACTACATCAATGACTTTATTATACTGTTTGATATGTTTATCAAGAAGTTTATTAATATCGTTTCCAATTTTAATATCTAAATCTTTCATAATTAGCCAGGCAAAGAATCCAAAGCTTCTTCTGTTTCACTCTGTTGTACTCGCAAATAGATATTGCGATAATCAATGACGTTTTCGTAGATTGCATTAAATACGGTCTTGATGTCTCGCAGTTCTCTACTGTTAAACCAGATAGTAAAAGAATCTGCACTACGTTGATTTCCATTACATAGAATCATGCATTGATTATGAAGTTCAATGCAAAGCTGATTTCCAGGAATATGGAAAAACTTCGAACGTTCTGGACGAATAAAGTTATGATGAATTAAGAATGAATGAACAGTATCATGAACTTCGTCAGAAAACGGAATGGCATCACTTATCGTATTAAGGAAATAAGCATGCTGTTCAGTCGGTGTCATTTCCCTAAAACTTTTTATTTCTTTTTTCTTTCTAGCCATATTAATCCAGTTTTTTAAGGGTTTTAATCATTTGCAAATTTTTCTTTGCCATTGCACAAACATATTCTTTATATTTTGTGTAATCTTCTTCAGTTACGATATTAGACAAACCGTCAACCAACAAGAAGAACGTATCAATCTTTTCGGGTTCCGTATCTGCGAAGATTTGGATAAATGGAGTTTCCTGTGTAGCACGAGCATAATAGTATTTTGCACTATGCTTCTTGCTGACAAATCCGGTCTTGTGACGGATAGTCAAATACAGCTTATTCTGTTTATCTTCTTTCTTTGAAGCCGAGATATTGTAATTCAGAACGACTGGATGCTCAGAATCTTTCTTACGGATATGAATAGACGAAATTTTGTTTTCGACATACGTATTCTGAATTATTGGTTGTTCGATTTCGTGATAAACGATTTCATAGCCTCTTGAAGTGATGAGATTTTCAAGAGTTTCTGCGTCTGCCTGATTTTTCGTAAAAATACCTTTATACCGTTCAATGGAACGGTCACGCATATCGTTGTAGTATTTCTTGATACGCTCGATATTGTCATCTATGATACTTGAAAAACGTGCCATACTAATCCAATGTGTTAAGAAGGTTCAAAGTTCTCATATCTACACGAGCCTTGTAGCAAATACCTTGAGAATAATGTTCAGAACTCTGAGTTCGACGAACTTCTTCCATACCGTTCAGCAACGTAAAGAAAATATCCTTCAATTCGCGACAACTGTCTACGCGAACATGACAACGCGGGCGAGCATTCATCGCATTCAGCATTACTCGTTCCTGAGCTACCAAGTCATCGCTATATTCCTTGTTATACATGGACTCGTCAAACTTTCCGCGTAACGTCATGTAATAACGACCAGTCTTTTTCTTATTGTTACTGGCAATATCGACATGGTGCTTGATTCCGTCGCCCTTCTGGATAACAAGAGAAACACGGTTAGATTCGAAATTAAACATCGAATAACCGATAATCTTATAACCGTATTCTGCCAACATGTCGTTGAAGCGAATAATCTGTTCCTTGTAGATTGCTTCAAGTTCTACGCTTCTAACACGTTTTGATTCGATGACATCCCGAAGAGACTGGATCTGTTTTTCGAGTTTTTCTTCATCGCGATGAAATGCGGCATTGACTGATTCTAGGAAATTATTATACATGACCATAATATAATAAAAAGGCTGACTTTCGTCAACCTTTTTTATTTTAACTATTACAGTGTGTTAATCTTGTTTCAAAGTTACATTAATTTCATAACCCTCACCGGTCTTATAGCTAGGAATATATTGAGTAATGAGTTCTTCGAAATATTCCTTATTTTCTGGATATGTAAGGTTATAAGTATTACCATCCATATCTTCTTCAGTGAGGTCATATTTCATTTCAACATTACAGAACTTAACCCAGTTTTCCGGAGTTCCGGTAATCTTGAGAGCCCAAGTTCTTTCGGAATAAGTGGTAAAGTAAGTAATGTAGTTGGAATTTTCACCGTAAGGACCATCATGACCCCAGTCTGCAACCGGTTCTTCATCAACATCCTGAGAAACAGTAGCCTGTGTATGCTGTTCGGAAACAGTCAAGCCGTAATTGGCAAAGAAATCCTTGATAGCAGCAGTATCTACCCATGTCCAAGATTTACTAGAATCAAAATCAGCCTTTCTGTGAATCATACCGACGGTAGTGCTACCCATCTGACGAGCATCTTTACCGATTGCATTAGCTTCAGCACGTTTTTTCATAGCACGCTGAAGCATAGCCTTACGGGTTTCAGCAGTTTCCTTAGGAGCTTCTTCACCCTTCTTAGGTCTGTAATCTTCAAGACCATAGGCCCTTGCATTCATGTAATATATTCTACGGCCTGCAGAAGTACGATTGTCGGCAGACTTTGTTGTTTCGTGCTTGATGTAAGTATTGACAATAAGAGTAATTTCGTTAGTTGCTTCGTTGAGAACCGCTTCATAGCCGAGACGCTTGAGGGTTTCAAGTGCTTCTTCAACTTTGTTTTTACCCTTATCAGACTTCTTTGACTTAAACGCAAACCACTTGGACTTCTTGTTTTTCTTCTTACCTCCGCAGCAGCAACTTTCGTTTTCAAGGTTCGTTTCTGGATCCACATAGGAATCATCTTCGAGACCTGTTTGCTGTTCGTCCTGGACTGCCTGTTCTGGAGTACCGAACATCTTAACGAATTCATCATAAGAAGTTTCATTGAACCATACTGGAATTTCAGTATCGTTCATTTCTGCCTTCCAAAGTTCATCGTCACCGTCAAACGGATAATTGAGGTCCTGTAAACCATTTACCGGCAAGGCGTCATGCCAAAGAGTATACTGGTCATCTTTACCGCCGAGTGCTTCGTATTCTTCGAACCAATCATTACCGGTCATATTGGAAGTATCACAAGAACCGTCTCCGCATTCATTTACGAAATTGTTACGGAAAGAACGGAATTCATGTCTGAACTTTACAGATTCTGGAAGAATCGCATAATTTTGTTTATCGTGAGAATACATTTAACCCCTCCTAATAAAATTAAGCGGTGAATGTGTTCTTTGCATTAGAAATGTCAACACCGATATGACGGAAGAGGTCAACCATAGTACCACCAGCGTTAAGACCAATCTTCTGGTCAACGAAGTTTTCATACTTGGCCTTGGCGTCAATAGAATCGAACTGGTCTTCGGAAACGACCTGATTCTTGGCGTAGTCGACGATAGCCTGGACGAGATCCTGAGCAAGGTTCTTGAAACCTTCCTTGAGGTCACCGTTCTTTACGTACTGAGCAATAATGCTAGCAGCACCGCTCATCGGAGCTTCAGAAGGCTGAGCCTGGGGAGCAGCAGCAATAGCAGCTTCTTCGTCGAGCTTCTGGCGCATATAGGTCTTGAAATCTACATCTTTAATATCCATAATTGTTTCTCCTAAATTTTTTATTATTTATAGTTCCTTGGCCAGTTCCTTAACTGCGTCCTTGTATTTCTTTATCAGAATACGAGTTTCTGCACCGACTTCAAGAAGCGGTTTTCCAGCCTTGTAAACACGCTTGTTGGCTTTCATCAAAGACTTGATTTTTCCCTTGTTCTTACTTCCAGTAAGAGTGAACGTTACTTCACCTCCCTTAGAAACGGTAATAGAACCGATTTCACCGGTTTCATCGGAGCAAGTCATTGAATTGTCAACGATTTTAATCTTGGAATCGCTATAAAAACTGTACTTGAATCCAGCCTTTGTAAGAATATCCAAGATTTTGTTTAATTTTGGGTCAATTTCTTTAAAATCTCTAGTCATATATTATTTATAAAACCTTAGTAAAATTTGGCATTTTTATAGATGTAGAAATCGACGTCAAAATCGTCACCTTCTTGACCATGTGCTTCGCCGGTCTTTTCCTTTTTCCACTTAGTTTCGTCAATTTCAGGGAAGAACACATCTGCTTCCGGAAATTCTTGATTAATGTCTGTAACATAGATATAGTCTACACAGCCCGTATTCATCATCTGGCGATAGATTGTCGCACCACCAATAATGAATACTTCTCGTTCATTTCGTGAGGCCACGTAGTCCATTGCGAGCTGTAATGTGGGTTTTACGATGCATCCTTCGGCCTTGAAGTCAGGATTGCTGGAAACTACAACATTTGTTCGATTCGGAAGTGCTTTTCCGATAGATTCAAAACAGCGACGACCCATAATGACACAGTGTCCGCTTGTAATTTCCTTGAAATGCTTCAAGTCAGATTTAATATGCCAAGGCATACAATTTTTGGAACTAATACCGATTTCGTTATTTCGTCCCTTAGCTACAATTAAACTTATTTTCATAATTTAGTCCTTATAAAAGTTCTTCAAATTCGGACATATCTAGTTGACGTTCTTTATACATCTTTCGACTTTCACGAATTTTGATTTTGCGTTTTTCAGTTTCTTTCATTTTTATATACTGATGAGCATTAACGTGTCTATAACAATATTTTAGACATTTGCCCATTTTGATAAGCAATAAATGACAGATATGGTGTTCTTTCGGAGAAAGTTCAATTTTATTTTCTTTCTTATTGCTTCCGCCTTCGGACCTGGGTATGATGTGATGGTTTTCAATTTGACCCATTAATAATCTGTTTTTTGCTCGCTCGATTATCTTATTATAGATTCTTTCGTAATCCAAACTAATATCCCTTATTGGAGGTTGTAGACAATTCTCTTTCTGCATCTTTCTGAATGTCGTTCGACATAAAGAAATCCGATGGTATTCCTAGAATTTCTGGAACACTAGAATTCTTAATTCTATAACAGCGTTTTACCCTATCCTTTTTGTACATTTTAACAGCATAGCCAACGTCTGTAAAACATTTGTAAAGCTCATGACCGTTAAAAATATGTGGAACGTCTTTATCCATAATATGTTTCATTTTTTGCATATTCACAAGTATGTATTTTATAATATTGGTATTGAAATAATGAAAATTCAAACCGATAAAATACTCTTCCATTTCCGGTGCATAAATGCAATAGATAACTGGTTCGTGGTCAGTTCCGACCATATCTTTTGCCGTATAATTGAAAGTATAAAAATAACCAGCAATCATCTGGCTAGTATATATCAGCGAATTATTAGTATCAACAGCCATACATTATTTATGTTAATATAGCTTAATTTAAAGGAAAACAAACAAAAAACTCAGTAAGAATACTGAGTTTTTGAATATAAAGGATTGTTTGTCTATTACTTCTTGAGAGCGGCTTCGCGGAGTTCCTTCTTAGCTTCTTCGATACGCTTTCTGATCTTAGCATTGATAGCAGTCATAATCGGTTCAAAGAGCAAGTCATAACGGGATTCGTTGAGCTTACCAATGAGGTAGTCGCTCTTAGCGTTCAAGTAACGACCCTTACGGTGCCAGTAGTTGTAAGCTTCAGACTTAGTAGCGTCGTCTTCGGAAGTATCTTCCTCACCTTCGCCTTCAGAACCTTCTTCAGATTCGCCTTCGCCTTCAGAACCCTCTTCAGATTCACCTTCACCACCTTCTTCGCCTTCGCCTTCGGTACCTTCTTCAGATTCACCTTCACCCTCAGCGCCGTTATCTTCGTCACCAAGTTCAGCGTCTCCAAAATCTTCGGTGCTAGCTTCTTCAGATTCGCCTTCACCTTCGCCTTCTTCGGAACCTTCTTCGTTATTGTTTCCAAGGTTTTCTACCTTGTCAGACAAAGTTTGAATTGCGGTTGTAAGAGTGGAGAGGAGGTCCTTGAGTTCGGTTGTCACACCGGCTTCAGCTTCCTTGGCAGCGCCATCGTCTTCTTCGCCTTCACCCTTGAAATCTTCGAGGTTGTCGGTATTTTCTTCACCTTCGCCTTCGGCAGGAGTTTCGTCATCGGACTGAGATTCGTCGTCAGAACCCTCTTCGCCTTCAGCACCTTCTTCTGGTTCTTCAGAAATATCGAGATCTGAATTCTTTTCATCCTCGTTAGAAAGTTCTTCGAGGTTTTCTTCACCAGTAGAATCATCGGAAGTTACCGGCTTTTCTTCGTCACCGTCCAAGAAGCCTTCATTGAGGCCCTTCTTGTTGGCACGCTTCCATTCTTCAAAAATTTGCTGTTCGTTTTTCATATTTTTAAATCCTCTATATTCTTATTTATAAAATTTTTAAAAAGGCTCGTTTTTGCAAAATTAAAGGGTATTTCTAAATGTTAACATTTCTGGAGAATTATACATTTCATCAAATTTCTTAGTAAGTTCAACACACTTTAAGAAACTTGTCGTGTTATTAGTGATAATATCACGGAAATCCCTATAATATTCGTCAAGAGTAGTCTTGTAGTTCTTGCTGAGCTTGAACATATCCAGAACTGCAGCACTCTTGAATTCCTTCTTGAGTTGCTTGATTGTAGCTGGGGTAAGGGTCTTGATATAACGTTCAACAGTATCAACCGCAGCCTTAAGAACGACGTCAGCCTTGATTTCTTTCTTATCAGCACATGTGATAAGACGAGGACTGATGAGAGTATAAATCAACGGATTGTTTTCCATCGAACTAAACTCTGCAGATTCATTCATTAAATAGTCTCTTAACATATTGTTTTCCTTTTGACTTGTCTTTTAATTATTTATTGCCTTCTCCAATTTAGTTATACGCTTCTTTATGTCAGTAACTACATTATTTGCGATAGTTTGAGCAGCTTCTGCATCTTCAAGAGCGGTTACTCTTTCGTCAAGTGCTGTAATTCTTGTACTTAGGTCATGAACACTTTCCTTTAATTCGGCAATATAATTCATGACTACATCGCATTCTTTATTGGTAACTAGGGTATACGGATAACTATTTGGATTTTCTGGGTCATCAGCAGACGGTTCATAAGTAACTGATAAAACTTTTTCAAATGCCAATTCGCCGATTGGATTAAATCTTAAAACATGGTCCTTTGTACCGTTTCCAACGAAATATGTCGGATCTGCATAAACTTCCTTGAGGCATGCACTAGTTGCCGAATAATATGCCTTTTTCGCAACTTGAGCAGAAATCGCAGAAAGTTTACTGTAAATATCCGGCACTGCACTGGCAGCACTTGTCCAATTTTCCCAGTTCTCTCCAACAACCCATGCTGCAGAAAGCATTTCAGAAATTCCAGAGAGAGCACTTAATCCACTAAAATCGTTGATATTCAATGCTGTAAAACCAAGTACAGCAGAAATCGAATTCCACATGTTAATGTCTTCGTAGGTCACGCAAACGCATTCGTCAGCGGACGGAGGACAACAAGGAGCATTCCAAGGAACCAGTGCTGCAGGTTCGGAATCGTTCCAATGATGCCAGTAACGATAATGAGGCCAGTCCGGATGAACATTTGGACCTGGCCAATCCGGTCCGTAAGGACGCGGAGGATAGGGTGGATATGGTGGATAACCGTTATTCATATTATATTTATAAATTTTGAAAACACCCTAAATTTTGGGTGTTTCAAAAAATTTTTATATAAAGTATTTGATTAGAGATACTTGGAAGCGATGTCCATAGAATAATCAAATGCAGACTTGCGTGGTGCTTCAGCTGGTGCAGCAGGGGTGGCAGAAGTTTCAGTACCAGTCGAAACCGGTGCTTCAGCCGGTTTTGCAGCAGGTGTAGCCGGAGCTTCAGCTGGCTTAGCGGCAGGAGCCTGAGCTGGCTTAGCAGCAGGAGCAGGAGCCGGAGCAGGCTCATCAGCCTTACGAACATTATAACCAGCAGCCATTGCGATATTGCGTGCCTGTTCTACCTCATCCTTCGGAAGTTCAACGGTATAACCGTTATTACGAACCATACGCTTTGCTCTGATAATATCTTCAACACTGTAATCACTCATATTTTTTCCTCACTATGTTTTGAATGTTATAACTTATTTATTAAATTTTTACTGTGCCATATTTCTTGGCAGTATCATCATTCTTCGCCCATGCATTTAGAGTTCTCCAAATTTTTTCGCAACGTTGTGCAATTTGAGAATTCGGTTCCTGAATGATTTTGATTGCTGTTTGTGTAACAGAAAGGAATTCGTCTGTTTCACGGTCATAAAGAACAGAATTACTTCCAGTATCATCACTGAAATATTCTACTTCAATAGGTTCTTCAAGCGGGTCAGGGAAGATTTGAACTAAATCACAACCCTGTCTCATATATACATTTCCTTCGGCGTCGACTTCAAGACCATCCGCAAGTTCCTCAGTAGTAAACAATTCTTTATTTACACTCTTGTCTCTATCCCAAGCAGCTTGAATAGCGTCTTTCTTCTGAGAAAAGTATTTAACCATTTTATTCTTACGCCAAGTGTCCTTGCTCTTAAATTTTGTCCAACTAAACTTACCGTCTTCGGTAGTCACGTCAGCCCAGGAAATACCACCCGGGAAAATATTTTTGGAAAGGTCATAGGCATTATTTGCCTTGCTCAATTCATCCGGATTTACGATAACATCACATATCGTATCAATATCATTTACGGCGTCATTAATCATAACTGTGTTTCCTTCGATTGCGCCGTAAGTGCTATTCTTGTATTCTGGATCTACATACCAAGTATCACCACTCTTCGTAATATGCATTGTAGCACAAGCATTCTTGTAGTAATTACTAGAAGTAGCAATAGATGAACAGGTTTCTTCGGAATCGATAACGCAGTTAAACAAACCTTCGATTTTGTTAAGATAATCGACAATACCGGTACTAAATGTCCATTCGAGATACTGTTCCAAATATTTTTTAATAGCATCGATTTTCTTGTTGACCAATTCACGGTTAACAAGAAGTTGCTTTTTCAAGCCGAGCAAAATCTGTTTAATTGTTTCAACACCAAAACTAAATGTAAAACCATAATTACAGATAGTTTTTTGGAATGTCTGAACATCTGAAAGAATTTCACGAATATTGTTAAATAAGTCCGCATTTACAAAACTATCTTTACATTGTTTTGTAAACCATTTATTAAGCTGTTTAAAAAGCAACGAACTTGGGTCAAGAAGTTCATTAACGAATGTCAAACAGTCAAACAAACGATGACACCAGATACTTTGCTTATTTCCGTCCTTATCTGTTTTTGTCGGGTCATATATCATATCAGCCAGTTTTTTCTGATATAATCGCACTGCATCCACCGTAGTTTCAATCAACTTTGCAACTGTATAATTCCATAAGGTAATAAGAGACTGAGCTAGTGCCTCAATCTTTTCGAGCAATCCCTTCGCCATTTCTTGGTACGCTTCGATAGCACCGCAAATAACCTGGAAGGTTCCGTAAATATATGTACATATTAGAGATGTTACGCTCATTATTATCCTTGTAGTATATATAGTTATTTATCTTCTAAGTTCTGTAACTGTAATTCGATAGTTTCGTAATCGAATGTGCAAGTAAATGTACAGATTTCAGAAGTACCGTATTCAAGATTAACGTTTTGAAGATTAGTCAAAATAGCGTGTTTGAATTTCATTTTTGACTGGATCTTGTTGTCGTTATTCAACGATACAATTTCAATAGCGTCGATACAGTCCATACGCAAAAGTTCTTCACCTTTAAGGCTCTTCTTTCCGCAAGTTTCACCATGACGCATAGCATCAATCCAGCAATAGAAGTAATAGAAATTCTTCATCTCTTCATCAAGTTTGAATTCAATAGTTATGGACTGGAGGTCACGAGCACCAATCGGATTCGGGTGCAACTGACGTTCATGCATATACATGGAAGTAAGCATAGGAATAGACAAATCCGGGATGCTGGCGGAACGAACATAGTTGTCAAGTATATGGGTATCTAAGTCGATTCCCGTAAAGTTAACAAGATTCGAGAAACGTACCACGAATTTGTTTTTATTAAAATCATTAATACTGGTTGTAATACCTGCCATAATATCCTCTGCATATATTTATAAACGGAAAAATCACCCCTCCAGGAAGGGTGATTTTAAAATCAAAAATTCAATTATTTGTTTCTGACGGTATTATCGATTTCTCGTTCCGTACCAAAGGCTGTAAGATAACCATTTGGAGAATGATCTTCAATAAGCTTTTTCAATCGTGCGCCAAATACCTTAATGAATTTTTCACCGGCACCAGCAAACTGGATTCTAATGAAGTGCATATTTTCTTTTTTACTTGCCGTAATTTGAACACTAACAAGTTTAACCGGATTATCAGTTTTATCAAGCTTAGAAATATACTCTTCTATGATTTTCTTAACGGAGTCACGAAGATTCGTTTCAATAGTATCTGCAATATTATTGAGCTTTTCCGGATTAGAAAAATCATACAAAAGTGTTCCTTCAGCTTCGCTAAGGACAATTTTACCGATTAATTTACCGAATGCTACATAGCTATCTTCCATCTTATTATTAAGAAGTGTTAAGCCACCAAAGTTTTTAACAGCATCCAGGATCTTCTTCTTATATTCAATATTTGCTTTTGTCTTATCAAACTTTCCATCAGCGTCTGTAATCTTACCGAGTTCAGCCAAATCATCTAAAATCTTTTTACGATTAATGGTAATGGTAATAACATTATCGTACTTATTCATATTGGCACGTTTTTCTTGCTCGGCTTTTTCTGCATCCTCTTCAGCCTGTTTAGCAAGTTTCTGAACGGCTTCATCCTCGCTCTTAAGAGCAAGTTCCTGAATACGATTCTTCAATGCTGTCGGGAACTTATCATCAGCGAAAGCGGTAGTATATTTATCAAGTATGATTTGTTCCACTTCAACAGGCTTTACTTTGGTTTCGAAAGAACCGACAACATCTAAATCACTTGTTTTAATGAATGCACCGGCATCTTCGCTAGTCTTAAATCCAAGAGTGAATTCCAACTCCTTAGGATTAATCAAAAAACAACAAAGATTCTGGTCTTTAGCAGCATCAAGCGCCGGTTTAAAATAAGTTTGATACCATGCATTCAAAGCATCATCGGCTTTAACTTCCTTACCTTCGCGACTAAATTGCTTAATTACCTTTTCAAAGGAATCGGTAATTTCCTTAACCTTCAAAGTCCACTTGACGCCGTAAACCGTTACACGCTTTGCAGCGTCTGCCTGTTCTTTTTCAGCAGTTTCAATGTCGTTAATACGGTCCTTATGTGTTTTTTCAGCAACGCTCAAAACAACCTTGTTCATTGCCGGACTTTCAAAAGAAGCAAATGTTGCAGCCTTAAAACGTTCGATATTCTTTGAATTCACCTTGTCAGTAGTAAGTTTACCTTTCGAAATAATACTATTCGTATTATCCAGATTATCGTAAACATACTTTGCCATGGTTTTATCTTCATAACAAACCTTGAATCCACTATCATTGTAAGCAATATATGAAATGTCATTCTTATTCAAATGGTCAAAGACTTGTTCGTTTAATTCCTTATTCCACAATTTCAAAAGGTCATCAGCGCTAATAGTTCTAGCGTCAGAAACCTTCTTGAGGGCATTGTCGATAAAGGTTGCAATTTCTTTGGTATTATATGTAAAACTGATTACACCGACTTCGACTTCAGTACCATTCTTGAGAAGTTCTGCTTCTTCAGCTGCCTTTTTATTCTTGATTTCAACATCCATGTTGAACTTATCTTTTGCAATTTTAGAAACACGGTCAGCGAGCTTCTGTGCCTTAAAAAATAGTGTTTCGGCTTCAAATAACTTTTTCATTATACGGTTTCCTCATTTATTTCGATTTGTTTAACTCAATGGACTTGCTATTTATCTTTACCTGAGTCGGTTCTTTGAAGCTACCGATAAATTGGCCTTCGGCTTCTTCACGGAATGCCTTAGCGCTTGTAAGAGACTCAAAGTTCAAGAAAATATTTCCTTTCTGAGAACCACGTCCATATAAGAAATTAAAGTTATCAGCAAGGTCCTTAACCTTTTTAAACTGGTCGTTAATCTTCTTGGTAATTTCGTCAGATATGACTTCACTGTCACCGCCGGTAATACCAGAAAGAAGTTCTTCAATATCCTTGTCTGTAATTTCCCAAACTACTCGACCGCAGGTTTTTTCCTTACCAAAACGATTTTCCTTGACAGCAGCTTCAATTTCATCTTTGATTTTATCATAGATGACCTTGGAGTTATCATTTGTGAATTTTGCTTTAGCAAGTGTTTTATTGCTCTTCCAACTACGTTTTTCGTTTTCAACCTTTTCATAGGTCTTATCTTTACGGCGGGTACATTTTTCGATTTTAACCATACCCTTGATAACATCTTCGGCAACTTCCAAGATTTTCTGTTCCGAAAGTCTTTCATTCAAGAAGTCTTCAACATGTTCCTTAGAGTCATAGTACATGAACAAATGACCATCCTGTACCCAAGAATACTTATATCCTTCGATAGGATCGTCATAAAGAAGTTCATCTTCATCATTTCCCGGATTGTCAGAAGGATTATCATATTTCGTATTTGTGCCACGAGCAAGACCAACGAGCTTGTCAATAGTACCATTTATTGTTTCGGTAATAGCATTCAAAATGGTTTCTTGAAGTCCGTCAACATCATTACCAGACTTACTGTCTTTAACAACAACCATAGTACACTTTTCAATAAGGCCCTGGCGGAAGCTACGATTAGTAAAATCGAAATTTAAACGCCAAAGTTCAATCTTATCTGCCTTAAGATTACCGCTAAGGTGCTTTTTTGTATTATGCCAGCTCTTTTTGAATATATCACCAAGGCCTTCGTCGAGCTGAACGTCATAGGTATAGTTACCTTTCAGCTTTTCCTTGGCTACATACTGTGAAAATGTTGTTTCTTTCTTCATTCCGGAATTCCTTTTAAAATCTTTTATATTATTTATAGAGTTTCAAAAGTTTCCAGATCTCGGGCGAAATGCTTACGGTTTGCCTTAATCCAGGATTTTATCTCCTGAAGAGCCCTGTGCATGTCATTCCAGTCGATAGTTGTACCCTTCGGAACGTCCTCTTCACGAATATCCATAGCCCAATTACCGGAATTGAACTTAAATGTATGATTGTCAAGACTATCGGAAATACGGTCACATTCTTCGAGGGCCCAATCTGGGTATCGCTTGACAGTATCAACGCAAAGTTTCAGAAGTGGGTTGAATGTCGGCATTTGAAGGATGTTTTCCATGGATCTATAGCCAGTGAACTTTGCAATAGTGTAAAATCTCAGAATTTGTACAATCGGTCTCATTTTAATTCTCCTTATAAAAATAAATGAAAGCCTAATGTAAAATTAGGCTTCTTGAACTTTATGTCTTATTATATATGAAAAACTAAACTGAATTTTTCGTAGCACTGAAATTATGCTTTTTCAGAACCAAAAGGGCTTCTTCGAGATTCTGGTCGATTTCTTCCTCGGGTTCAGGTTGTTCCTTAGTTTCATCTTCTTCATCAGCTACTGGACTATCTACCGGCATGACATAGGTAATAGCGTCATCCCAAGACATACCCTTGTATTTCGAATTCGGTTCAAAATAAGTAGACTGGTTTTCCTTACCAAGGTCAGCACGATAAACGAGCTTAGCACCGTCGGCATATTCAAGGAAGTTGTTTCCGTCAACGAGCTTTCCTTTACCGATAACACCATTCTTAACCTTTGCACTGGCAACGTCTTCGACATCCGCTTTCATACCTGTAGCGAAAGACTTGAACCTTCCGAGAATTTCTTCAGCCTTTTCGATACCGGTAGTGATACGGGAATTGATAGCCGAAATATTCGGAGATTCCTTTGCATTTCCAGAAGTATTAAGGAAAAGAACTGCGGCGACAATAGTGCTCAAAAGAATCTGAGTAAGATTGTTGTCAACGTTTGAATTCTGGATTTCTTTCTTAATATCTCCAGCGTCAGACATGAGCTGTTCTTTTTCGTTTTCTGTTTTTGCGTTTTTTGCGAAATTTACAAAGGTTTTAACCTTGTTAAAAATACTGTCTAGTTTTTCTGCTTCGTTAATCATATCTTATTTATAAATATCACATGAACATTTTACTGCTCAATAAAAAATATGGTTATGAAACGGTAATTCCTTTTCCATTAGTTTCTCCATTAAGAATGTGGGAAGAAACTGCACTTGTATTTAATGGCGGTAAAAAGAATTATAGTTTATGGAAGTCAGATTTTGAAGATACTGACATGATATTGCCAAATAATACAAAATTAGTTCTTACGAATTTTAAAAACGTAAAGGAGCTATATGATTATATAGCTCCGATTCTAAACAATGAAGAAAACAAATTCGTAATAGAAAACTATCTTTAAAGGTCGTCAATCTTTCCAAGAGTTTTCGCAAATTCCAAATAACTTAGTACATTTTCACGAAGTCCAGCCAATTCACCATTAAACGAGATTTCAGTAGCTCCATGTTTTAATACAATATTTTTATAATCGTTCAGCCGCTGCTCATTTATCATAAGTACACAAAAATCGGTAGTCAAATAATAGCGATTATTCAGATGAATAATTTCACGTCCGCTTATACGTACATCTTCTCCATCAGCATAATATGATTTCTTATCAACTGCTAAAACCTGTAAAAGCGAAGGTTCTTTATTATCCTTGTAGTTATACTGGATATAAAAAACCTCGGGCAATACTTTCGTAATATCATAAGCGGTTTTTCCGTTAATAACCGCCCGTTTGATTTGATTATTTGCTTTAATTCTTTTCATTTTGCTGAATAATATAATCGGTTCAGAGTTTTTCGATTGCCCTAAGATTCCTGTATTTTTCAATAGCCGTAGAGAGACGGTCGAGGTTTTTCCTGTCGGCGTAAAGATTCTCATATTTAGTACCTTCGAGCATTACATAATCACCTGGACGCTGAGTAATATAATACCAATAGCCACCAGCATAATCGTTAGGCTCTACAACTTGTATTCCAATTTGTCCATTCTGTGTACTAAAATCCAAAATATCGACAAACTCGATATTTTTCTTTGCCGTAGCACTCAGACTTACACACAGTTTATTCTTCATGCCATAGAATATAGTAAACCAGCTGTTATTTGTAAACCTGTTTACATAAAGAAAATTTTTTGCTATATTATAAGGCATGAAGTCTAAGCCCAAAATTCTTTTTCGTCATTTTACTGTCCAGCCAGAAGAATTCGACATTGACAGGTTTGAAGTATTTGAGCTTAGGGATAATGTTAATATCTGCGACGGTAATCCTTCATTAGCAGTTCCATTGGCTCCGTATGGTCATTATAAAAATCGAACTGAAATAGTTCCCATATCGCATTTTATATATCCAGACTGTTATTTCATAATAGACGATGTAGAATATCGTTTTCCTAATAAAAAACCACAAGAGATATATAAAACACTTTGCGATGTAATTTATGAAAAGATTGTAGAATATCAACTTTCGAGCTTGAATGATGATAGCGTTTAAATATACAGAGTTATATAAAACACTTTTGGATAAGCAAATTCCAATTAAATACATGAACATCAAAGATGAAGTTCATGCTTATTCTCATTTATATAAAGGTCATACGTCTGTTCTGTTTTGCGGAATGAAGAAATGGGATGAAGACGATTTTACCATTTATTACTACATGAGAAATAATGTTACAGAAGATTTGAGACTTAGCTGGGACAATAACTGCTATGTAGTTTATGAAGGCGTCAGGTATGACAATATTGATAAGCTTTACGCTTCGCTAGAAAATAAAAAGACTCTTGCAATAATAGATAGCTATTTACAATAAAAATGACGGACCGCCAGATCCGTCATGAATTATCATATTGTTGAAACGTGTTCGACAAAGAACCAATATGATAAACTTATATTATTTATAGCGTTGACAAAAAGGAACTCTCTTGCTATATTTAAGGTACTATGTCTCAAAAAACACAAAATATCATATTTTATTGCTGTATGTTAATGGCCATAGCTGGTGCAGCTTGGATTGTTCAAGCGGTTTACCAACAATCACCAAATATCGATTATGAAAAAAGCTACAGTGTAGCAGAAGTTCAGAAGTTGGTAGATGAAAAAGTTAAAGATGTCAGCTGCGGTGTCATCAATAACGAAATTATCTGCATCCATAAAAACCACAAAACTTCGCGTCAACCTGTCTTTTGTACAGTTAAATGGAACGGTAAATAATGTCACCAGTACCCTTCAAACTCACATGTACGATTTTGGTAATTTATATTGCCTTGTTCGTAATTCTCGGATTCTTCAGTCTGTCTATCTTACTCTGGCTTCTAGGCATAATGTTCGCCGTGGCAACATTGTGTTATATTGTCATTCTTATCGAAGAAAAGCCATGGAAGTATTGTAATTCGGCGGAAAACTGGCTTGGATATGCACTCATGGCATACGGTATTGTTTTCTTCTTCCTTCCGATTATTTTACTCAATATTATTGCCGACAAGATGGAACGTAATGAAAAATGATTAACGTCGTTTTTACACAGTATAATTGTGATGAACATCCGGTCAAAAGGGCTGTTACTGAAGTAGTCGCATTTTATAAGTGTAAAGCCGAAAATTTTGTAGATTCACATGACCAAAAAGATATTATAGATGAATCGATAATTGTTATACAATGGAAATCTCCGGATTATCATGGCATTTATATGCTTCGTCTTGGTACTTTTAATCTTTATGAGGCGTATCTTGAAATCGATGGTAAAATATACAAATATCCGGAAATAATAAAAAACTTTGACAGAATAAACGGTATTATAGAAAACGAAAAAACCAAACTCGCTTTGGAGAAACTGGCATGATTCAAATCAGACACCGTTCTTGCTTATATGACATCGAAACAATAGATAATTTTGTGCATTTGTTGCATTATAATTCTGATCTTGAAACACATGAGCATTATATAAAAGTATGCATTAAACCTGTTGGTTGGAATTATTCTCACGAGGTTCGTTTAAACGGTGATGATTATATTAAGCTAAATGACAAAATTTATACTGTAACAGATATTGGTGAACAATTTGACAAAGTTAAAGCATTAGTCATGCACGAACTTGAAATTCAGGCTATAGACGCATTATGAGCAATATTGTAATTGAAAGACGATACAGTTATCCCAGGTCGGATGACATTTACAATGTATATAAGTTATATGGTTTTGAAGAGACAAAAAGAGGTTTTTATATTTTCTTTACCGATAAGAGAGATGGTTATCCACACACCATCGATACGGCTCCTACCGAAAAATCTAAGACGTTTCTTATAATTAACGGACAAAGATTTACAAACGATGACATTCTTAAAAATCCTTCCAGAATCGGTGCATTATTGAATAATGCATGGAATATGAACGCAATAGAACACCTTCCGTAGATTACCAATATGACAAAAGACGATTTTAAAGTTTTTCAAGATTATCATATAGATTACATTCTAAGAGATAAGCATCAGCCTTATATCTTTAGGGAAATGTATATCAATGAAAACAATGTTACAGAACCGGATCTTTTGATTCCTATTGTTAGCCCAGAGACTTATACACAAACTATAGAATGTCTTGTATTTAGGTCAAATGAAAACAAAACTTATATGTACAGAGGTTATCTTTATATAAACCCGAAAGGCGAAAATGTAAAGAAAATGACCTTATATTCCAGAAACGGAAAAGAAGTCGCATTTGACCCAAAGATAGATGACGCTTCTATATTTACTGAAAAAGTTAAGATGTATGTAGATAACTATGATAATTTCAGAAGTATTGACAAGCTATGACAAAAGTAATCTGTGAAAAATATAAAGACGGAAATTTACTCTATACGAATGAATATATCGTTGGAGAGTTAAATTTTATTTACGAATGTAGTCCAAACACAGCTTATGAAGCCATGCAATCTGATTTACGTAATCATAAAACAGTACGTATGTGTTTTATCGCAAAGTCGTTAAATAATAAAAAAATAAGCATGGAATACTATAAGTATATTGGTTCGTTTCCGATATATAACTTTGGTCCTTTGGATGAACGAACATATCTCGTTATTGGCGATAAGACCTTTTACTATTCCGATGTTGTTGATAATACCGAAAAGATAGTTGCCTTGATTAAACAGGAAGAAACCCTTTCAGCCATCGAGGAGTTATGATTAAAGTAATTATTACAATAGGTGGAAATATCGTTGTTGAATATGTTGTAACTGAACTTATCAGTGTAATTATAGATTTTGTTAGAGCTACCCGAATTACACAAAGTCAGACTGATGGTATAGGTAACAACGTTTTGTATATAGAATTCAACTATAAAAGTAAGAATAGCCGTGAAAACTATGGTAACATAACTTTACCTTTCGGACACTTTGCCGAGAAAGACCAAGAAGTCTATTTAACTGATGGCCACAAAAATTATTATTATAAAGACATTATGGAAAATCCCGAAAAGTTCAAAGCCATAATAACCAATAAACTTATGGTTGAAACCATCGATAGCGTATTATGACCGTTATATTAAAGCTTAATAAAAAAATTCACAGAAAAGACTACAAAATAACGAAAATTATTAAGTTTTTTGCAGCCGGTATACATTCGTATATTCATTTTATTGATGATGCCGGAAAAGATTTACAGTTCAATTTTGATGTATATTGTAGTATTGAAGTCGATGGTATAAAACACGATTATATTGAATATAGGGAAAATCCTGCAAAGTTCGCAGCCATGATTGAGAATATTCAAAATATATTTGTATTAGAGGCCTTACCGTGATTCTTGTACATGATCTTGATTGCCCGACTCGTGTTCTTAGAGTAAAGAAAATTTTAACCTTTACTGTTTTTGAAAATCCGGTACCTTATCCAATTAATGAACTTTCAGAACCGCCGACAATGGTTGTAAATTTTGAATTTGTTGGAAATGCTGATACATATTATGACGCTACGTATTATTTTTCAATGAGCGAAGATTCTGTAAAAAATCTTTTTATGATTACTATAAATGGCAGAACGTTTGAACTGAAAGATATTATAGAAAATCGAGAACTGGTAATATCACTTATTGAACATGAAAAAGACCTTCAGGAAATTGAGGCTTTACCATGATATTGTATCTTTTACAGAATAAACATCACTATGGTACCAAGGTAGAGTTTACTCATTTGAGCAGCATTGAAACACTCAATTTCCACGGCGATGATTTTACGGTTATTACTCTTGTCGATAAATACGGAAAAACTCATAGACTGCCTATCGGAAAAGAATCGGTAATCAGGGTTGATTCCGGTCCTATTGATTTACCAGCAGAATATGAATTTAGAGAGATGACTGAAAACCCGGATGCATTCGTAGCAATGATTAATAACATAGAAAATGAAATTGCTCTCGACCGTCTTTAACCCGTTGACAAACGGGTTATTTTTTACTATATTAAGATTGATGATTCGGATTATTCAAGAAGAGAATATACATGGGAATTGGACTCAGCGTCGTCAGTTCAAAGTAAAATCAGCAAAGCTGGTCACACAAACTGTACGTAGCACATATGATACCGATCTTATTGTTCAGTTTGAATCCTACAATAACAGTCGTCGAGATACCTATGGATTTGAATCTGCTGAAACATGCTTACAATATAGGTTGTTAATAGAAATAGGCGGAGAAGTCTATGGACGTAAAGAACTTATTGAAAATGTCGATAAATTCAACGCCATGCTAGAAAACGAGTCAGTAAAATGCGCCATTGAGAGATTGTCATGATTAGAGTTAAGTGTTATCATAAATCTAGTATTAATGGGCGTTGGGAACAAATCAGAGCTTATCCAGTATATCAGCCTGTACTTAAATATAGTGAACTTAGTAAAGATTATTTAACAATCACTTATGTAGATTTTTATAAAAATCCAAATAGTTTAATGTTGTTCGATAGAGAAGACATTCGTATGCAAGTAGCTCTGGATATTGACGAATTAAATATTCATAAAGAATATACTATAGAGGAATTAAAAACTGATTTTGACAGAGTTAGTGCGTTATTTGATAATGAATATATGAAAGATATTTTGGAAGCCTTACCATGATTAAACTTGTACGTGAAGCATATTATAAAGATGGACAGCACTCGACGCGAATTTATTATTTACTCGAATCGTATGTTTTTCAAACTGTGACCAATAGGCACAAATATCTTTGTATAGCATTTACATATTTTAAATCAGAACTTGATGATGACTATAAGGAAAAACCGGACTATTGTTTTTTGGGTAATGTGTCTAATCCTAGCGGCAACAGCTATAATACTTGGATTGAAATCGACAATGTAAAATATACAGATAAAGACATTGAAAAGAATATGGAAAAGTTCAATACTCTCTTAACACAGAAAACAAACGAAGAAGTTTTGAATAGATTGGACTGATATGGTTATAGTTAAGATAGTTGAACCTAACATGAATACCAAATATTTGGAAGCAACTAATGTTAGATTAGATGCCGTTACTAAAGCTGACATTTATCTTCATTATAGAATTCCAGATTATCTTGGTGAACAGGCTATTTACTTAACCTTAAATACCAAAGATGTTTCTTTGATTATAAACAATGTTGAATATCTTCACAATACGCTTATAAACGATTATGATAAAATTAACGCTCTATTGGAAGAACAACGGATAGAAGAAGCTATCGACTCTTTACCTTAATTCTCGGTTGACAAATGTTTCATACTTTGCTATATTGTGTATATGAGCAAGGTTATTCTTTATAATGTCTTTAAAATTATGAATAATAGCATTGTAGGCAGTGTAGATTACAAATGGACTCCAAAATACGAAGTAAAGAACGCAAAACTTGTACTGTACGAGAATAACGGTTATTATATAGAGTACGAAAAATACAAACTAATAGGTGATAATAATTCATTTAATCAGTTATCAACACCCAGATATTTTAGACTTGGGGATGTATATGGTACTAATATGGTAGGCGCAGTCGAAGTCGATGGTGAAATGTATAATATTAATCGTATTGCGGAAAATCCGGAAGCCTTCTCAGCAAAATTAGAAAACCTAGAACTTGAAGATTGCATAGACCAACTACCATGATTAAATTATTGTTTAAAGATTATACTGTTAATAGCGGTTATAATGATTTGCCTATTATAAATCTCAAGGTGGAACTTGAGAGAAATATACCGAATGATTTTTTCCAGCTAAATCAAAAAGAGAGAACTGCTGTTTTGGCGACATTCAATTTTATTGGTGAGTCAGCACGTCAGGCTAGAAATATAGGTCGTTTCCGATATAATTCTTTTGACTATGAAAATTTTATCCAAATCGGTGAAACCATTTATAACTATGAAGCACTTCTGGAAAATATAGACAGAATAAGCGCAATTATTGAAAAAGAAAACTTGAAGAATTCCATTGAGGCATTACCATGATAATAGTAAGTCATAAAGGTAACAACTATCATCGATATATTAAAGCAGCAAGTATTCGTAAAATAGATGAATCTTTTTATACTCTTGAAATTCCAAATTATAAAAGCAATGTTTATATTCTTAAATATAATGTCATTACTATTGATGATAAAGAGTATGATATTAAATTTATCAATGAAAATTTTGAACGTATGAAAGCAATTATTGAAAATGAATCTAACAAATATCTTTTGGACCAACTATAATGTTATACGTCGTCATTAGAAAAAGAACTAATAAAGAACGTCCTATTGAATATATCAAATTTCCGATTCTTGAACTTATTTGGATAACAAAAGTTGTTCGCCTTACAAGTACATGTCAAACGGATATTTTCGGACAAGACGGTATCGATATTAGAATAAAAACAAAGGCTCATGGTGAAATTACAGAAGCAACATTTTCCTTAGGGAAGTTTCATACTCCGATTAACTGGTTTGGATGGCAAAGAACTTGCTTTATTGCCAAAGGTAGAAAACATTTTAATTATCCGGAAATTTATAAAGATTTTGAAAAATTTGAATTAAGGCTTAAACAGATGTTATTAGAAGACAAGATTGAGGAATTACCATGATTGAAGTATTTGATGGACTTTTTAATAGACGTGTACGGAATGTTAGTCTTATAAAACTAGAAGATAAAGATGGCTATTTGTTTAAAGCCAACTATTTTGATTGTGGTAACTTATATAATACCTGTTCATATTTTCTTGCGTTCAATCATAGTTATATTAAAATTAACAACACCAAATATGATTATACCTCAATGCGTGAGAATTTTGACAAAATCCAAGTTATATTAGAAAAAGAAAATATTAAAATGGCCCTTGAGAAACTATGATTAAGATTTTTAATAAACCTAAAAAAGAAACAGTTATAAGTATTATCAGCTTTAATAAACGCGTTTTTGAAAACGGCGCAGAATATTTTATTGCTGAATATATTCCTGAAATGGAGTATTATTCAGTTCATTGTTATTTTTCAAATCTTCAACCGTACAACTATATTGAAATAAACAACAGAAGATTCAACTTTCGAAAAATGCTTAGGCATTACGAAAAACTTCAGGCGTTGATAGAACAAGAAGAAACTCTTAGGGTAATCAACAACCTCTAAAAACTGACACACAAAACTACGGAGTAAACTTTATGCCCAAATCTACAAATACTGACTTAATTGTGTTTTCTATCTGCTCTGTCCTTGTCATTGCAGTTATATGTATGTTCGCTGCTGACCGTATCATATATGGACCTGCTCCAGATAAAGCACCGACTACCTATACTACTTCTGACGGATTGCATCATGGATGCAAATTGGCCGTATATGATGGACTAATCCATAGAACTACATGGACATTGACCTGTCCTGACGGATATATCCAGCATAATGGTAACTATACCATAGAACGTCCGTAGCGTGCATTTATATGGTTGACATCGGCCCTATATTTTGCTATATTGCATAGCATGGTAGAAGTTATCCATAAAGTTAAATATAATTACGGTAAAACCGAATTTTCTTCGAATATTCTTACCGAACTTCGTTTTTTGATAGTTCATGAGGATAGTTTATCAGCATACATAGTAAATCCCACACCCGAAAAACATTATGTTGATATTGGATTTTCTACTAAGAACGGTTTAATAAATTTAGCCATTGGTAAGTTCGATATTACAGGTGTCAAATCATGGGAAGTCTATGTTCTCATTGACGGTGTTAAATACGAATATGAATATATAGCCTACAACCCTGAACGTTTTAAGGCTTTGGTAAACCAGTCGTTGTTAACTTCCATGCTGGAGAAAAACTTATGCTAGAAGTATGGCAAGCAACATATAATTTCGGATATTTAAAATATCCGCTGGCTAAGCTTATCGACTTGGAACCCGATGACGATTACGGTATTACAGATACTGGCAAATGTCTGTTAAGACAGCGTTTTCGTATAAGGTTCTATGATAATCTGGATAAAAAACATACGATCCATTTTGATGGAGTCCGTCAGCAAGAAAACATTATCGTAAATGGCAGAAAGAAATACGACTATTTCTCTATAAAGAAAGATCCTATCAAATTCAGACTGTTTCTGGAACAGGAAATTACACGCTCTGCAATCGAGGCACTTCCATGATTAAAGTTATCGACGGATTTGGACTTAAACATCAAGTAGCAAGTGGCTCATTACACAAGATGTATTCTATATACAACACAAATGAAGTAGTTGGCTACAAATTCGTATATGTTGTGGAAGGTCGAGCGATACGACAAGAATGCCTCTTCAATACAAAAACTTGGGCACACGAGTTTCAAAATGCCATCGATATTAACGGTAAGGTTTTTCATTACGAAGACATCGATAAGAACTACGGAAGTATTAAGGTCATGATTGAACAGGATTTTATGGCCAGTATGATTGATAGGAATTTGCCATGATTAATATTTGTAGAAATGGAATAATTGAAACCGTACAGCCAATGACGCTCGTCGTGACCACGACACGTTATGAAAAAGGCTTGGTATTAAAGTGCAGGCCTTCTTATACATTGTATTATCGTAACAAGGATAATCTTATAAGGTATATAGACTTTTCAGTATATGACAAAAATGCTCGAAAAGAGAATTATCTGGAAATAAAAAATATAAGGTACAAATATCCAGGCATTAATAGAAATCCTGAAAAAATCAGAATGCTTATTGAAGAAGATCGGCTCAACGATTCTATTGAGGCTTTACCATGACAAAGTTTAGACCTTGCATAGACATACATGACGGTTGTGTTAAGCAAATCGTCGGTAGTTCCCTAGGTTCAAATTTAGTAACAAATTTCGAATCAGACCGTTCTCCGGCCTGGTTCGCTGAACTGTATAAGAAAGACGGAATTACTGGTGGTCATGTTATCATGCTCGGTAAAGAAAATCCCGAACTTGCAAAAGAAGCGTTGAGAGCATATCCTGGCGGACTTCAAGTCGGCGGCGGAATAACTTCCAAGAACGCACAGGAATATCTGGATGCTGGCGCTTCGCATGTTATCGTTACCAGTTGGGTTTTCCCTGACGGTAAACTGAACATAGACAGACTCGAAACCCTTTCGAGAATTGTTGGCAAGGAACATCTCGTACTCGATTTGAGCTGCAAGAGAATAACGGAACCTGAAGATATTCCCGCATGGAAAGTCGCAATCAATCACTGGCAGACACTTTCAGATACAGAAGTATTACCGGAAACACTTGAGCTTCTTTCTGATTACTGTTCTGAGTTTCTTATACATGCAGCGGATTACGAAGGTAAGCAAAACGGCATGGATGAAGAACTTATAATGCTCATGGCCGAATATAGTCCGATTCAATGTACCTATGCGGGAGGTGCAAAGTCTATTAAGGACCTAGAACGCTGCCAGAGGCTCTCAAACGGAGCCGTGGACCTCTCTATCGGTTCAGCCCTAGACTTATTTGGGGGCAAGGGAATTAAGTACACAGAGTGTGTTCGGTTCAATAAAGGAGCAGGGCGATGATTAAAGTATTTAATTCAAAGAAGCTCTACACTTTAAGTAATCCGGAATTCCACATAGTTAAGCAGGACTATCTGGATACGAAAAATTATTTTGAATTTTACAGAATTGCATTCTATTATGACTGTATGCAAGTATTAGTCGATTTTTCTGACCGTTCTTCGATTGAAGAGTTTATCAACTATGTCGAAGTGAACGGGAAAATTTTTAAGTATAAAGATATTCATAAAAATCCGGAAAGATTTAGAATGTTATTGGAGCAGGACAAACTTATTGATACTATTGATAGGAACTTGCCATGATTCAGGTTTATTTGTCTGCACTCAATAATTTTATCCCGGTAAGAAATCCGGAGTTATGTAAAGCAATAGATAGTTTTACCAATAGCGAATATTTTCGTTTAACTGCCATTGACCCAACCGGACGTAAGTTTTATATCGATTTTTCCCCGTCATTATGGAATAATGACAACTTCATCGATATTGATGGTAAAAAATTTAGATATTGTGAGATTGAAAAGAATCCCGATTACGTTATTGCGTTAGTGGAACAAGAAGCGAACCGTTGTGCAATAGAAGATCTTTCAGGTTAACATTTGACTTAAATTAATTTATATTTAGAGGTACTATGATTACATTATATGACCATGAAGACAATAAACTGTATGAAGTCAAGAAACTTACTGGTTTTTTGATTGACGATGACTTTTTCGCTAGACTCGCGGATGGCGATAGACAATGTGTAACAAAAAATTATGAAGAAATAATTTTGGATTTTGTTGACCAGTACAATAAGGAACGAAAGTTCTATATAACCGATTCCAACAAAGATAGAGTTACTATCAAAATAGATGATGTCGAATATTCCTATGATTATATCACGAAGAACCAAGATTGGGCAAATTCCGTATTTAACCATCAAATGGGTCTTATAGCAGTTGAGCAACTTCCATGATTAACGCATACAATGCCTGTCTTGATAAATTACATAAAGATATAAAACAACCGAAACTTGAAAGTTTCCCAGTTGATAATTATGCGGAACCTATCAGCTTTGCTATTTATTTCGATGAGGACAAAGAACATAAGACTTTGGTTTTTTCGGGTAAGCGTTCACAAAATTATCTGGAAATAAATGGAAATAAATACTGGTATACAGATATGTTGACCCGTTGGGACCTTATACAAGCGCTTATTGTCCAAGAAAACAACATAAAAGCTATCGATGCCCTTCCATAAAGGGCTGACATATACACCCCAATTTACTATATTGGGGTATATGGTAAAGTTTATTCAATATAACAAACTACACGATGAATATATCACATGGCCTTCTAATTATGTAGAATTGGCCGGACACAACAATTCCGGCGAAATTCTCGTTGACGTTTATTATGGTGATAAACATACCTACCAGAAAGACCGTTTCATTTTGAAACCTAAGTGCTATTTTGAAATTGATGGAAAGAAGTATACCAGTTCCTACGTAAAAGCCCACGAACAAGAAATGAAAATTTTTCTCAAACAGGTCCGAGAAGCCTCTGTACTCAATATCCTAGACTAACATGATTCGTTTCAGATATACAAATTGGGAAGGCGTAGTTACGGAATATACGCTGAAAGAACCGGTAATAGGGCATAATCATTATGACGATTTGTCTCTATATTGCTATGCTGAAGATACTATGGGATATACACGACATGCCTGGTTGATAGATTCGACTTCTGAACTTTTTATTAATGATAAGAAATATGATGGGGACTATATTCTGGAAAACTGGAAAGAAATTAACATTCTGATAAAACAATCCGAAGAAATCGAATGCTTAGAGGTACTTGACTGATGATTAAAGTTTATGACCATAGATGTGGAACACTGTGTGAGGTTAGGAGCTGTTCTCTTGTAAAAGCCGGCGAATGTTTTGACTTAACCTATTCTTACTGGGTAAGTCCGAAGAATTTCCAGGTTAAACATCTTACGTTTTCGCCTTACATTTACGAGGAACGAAACTCTAATTATATCGAAATAAACGACATTAAGTACAAATACGATAATATCCGTAAAAGATTCGGACTTATCCAAGCCCTTATCGAAAAAGAAAGTATCATATCTGCAATAGAGGAACTTCCATGATTAAGTATACTTTCAAACGTATTTCTGACAATAAATTTCAAACTATCGAGATTTGTAATGCCTTAAAATTAGCACAATATAATGGCAGTGTTTTTATTACGATTTCTGAAACTAGCTTTCTTCAATTCGACAAATATGACGATGATGGGAGTTTCCTTGACATTGGCGGGAAAATCTATACGAAAGACCAAATTATGGAAAATCCAGAAAAAGTCTTCGTAGCCATGAAAAATGACATTCTCAGTACCGAAATCGAGGCCCTTCCATGATTAAAGCATACAACTCCCAAACGCTTACACATTATGACAAAATCATAGAGGCAAAGCTGTACCCAAATCCCAAATACAAAAATGACAAGTTTGATACCTATACCTATATAGACCAGTTTACCCTGGAATTCAAGACAGACATTAACGAAAGGTCCGATTTTATTAATTTTTCCAAATATAGTATGGGCGAATGCTATATCAGCAATATCGTAATCAACGATAAAGAATATACCTACATGGAAATCCGTAAGGAATACGAACACCTCCAGGCCCTTATCGAAAGGGAAATAAACCTGACCAATATTGCCCTCCTACCCTAAAAAGGGCTTACATACCCCCTTAAATTTGCTATATTAGGGGTATGGTCTTCCTTAAAACTATAACTTCATTTGATCATCCGTTCATGGACGTAATCAAGGATATTGTCAATATAGCCTATTCGCCATATTCTTTTAGATTAGATTACAAAAATGCTGCGGGACATCAAATCCGGTCCACCTTCACCAAGGGTATGGACCCTGAAACACATAATATAAGGATAAATGACGATACCTTTTCCCCTAAGGAAATGGTAGATAACCCTGAAAAGATGGCAGCTTTGATAAGACAGGATTTGACAAATTCGGCAATAGAGGCCCTTCCATGATTACCATAATATATGACAAAAAGAAAAACATTAAAGAGAATGTTCTGGAACCGGTCAAATTCGTCGAGGATGCCGTATATCTGAATTTATTCTATCATAAGCTTAACTACCAGCAACGTGAAATTTCAGATTATATAGGTTTTAACAAGTATACTAAAAACGGCTATCTTCTAAAAATAGGAGATAAAGTATTTAAACCTGCGCAAATCATAGAAAATCCAGAACATATCCTGGCCCTGATGAAACAAGACTTCTTAAAACAAGCCCTCGAGGAACTTCCATGATTACATTCCATAATTCCGGTTATTCTTTTCGGATGTACGGGAAGCATATGGACTCGCCCGCCCTTATCTATGCCAAGGGTACTATTTTTGTCCCGTATTTTGATAAGTCAGATCCTATCGGCTGTCTCGCGATGTACCAAATGTTTAGTAGCATATTCTATACAGGCTATTACATATATTCGAATGAACCCGAAAACTATCTGCAAATAACCAACAAGGAGATTGACCAGAAGTTTTACTATGAGGATATTGTCAAAGACATAGACAAGCTGAACATCCTAATCGAAAAGGAAAAGCTCGGAGATGCCATCGAGGAACTGCCATGATTTCAGTATTTAACGGATTTACATATATTAAACACGCGAATATCATCGTTTCGTATTTTATTCGATATAGGGACGGTTTTAAGTTGACCTATACCATCCCCGGACGCTCTGAACATTTTGCCCAGTATTTCGAAAGCACAGACCCCTATGACAGCGTGTCCTATATGACGATAAACGGGAAGAAATACGACAGCGACAACATGGAAAAGAACTTTGACAGAATCCAAACGCTCTTAACCCAGGAAAGCAATTTAAGAGCAATCGAGGCCCTCCCATGATTAAATTCATCCAGCAAAGCTCTATCATCCGTTCCGAAACGACGGTAAAGGACGTCTACGGCTACAGGTCCATGTACAACGGCGTCTATTTCTATTACCATACCCAACACGACAACGAGGCCTGGGAACTCTTCTCGAACACCCCCGCACACGACAACCATTTTATCCAGATAGGAAATAATGCCTACCAGGCCAAAGATATAATAAAAAATCCAGAACGTATCTTCGCCCTCATGCAGCAGGATTCAATCGACGAAGCACTCGATAAACTTCCGGGTTGACATATACCCTACATTTTACTATATTATTGACCATGATGATACTTCTCCTCACGGTCTTTATATCCTATGCCCTCTACCTCGGTTTCAAGGACGTCATGAAATTAAAGAAAGACGCCTTCATGATGGCCATGCAGGATCTCCCCTATACCCGCCCAGAAATCAAGAAAAGCCTCTTCGAATACCTGGAAGTAGCAAACCTTAACTCCCTCAGGCAGGAAAGGAAACAACTCTTGTTCCCCGGAAACCTCTGGGAACAAGGCTACAGGACAGCAAACCAGGTCATAGACGACCTCCCCAGGCTCATAGCCCGCGAACGCAATATCGAAACCGAATATATCATCGAGAAACTTCCATGATTCATGTATATAACGGTAAACTATATACCAATGTTGTAAATCCAAAGCTGGAATATGTTACAGATAGTATCTTCCCACCTTATAATCCATATTACTGGATAACTTTCTGGGAAGGCCCTAAAGCACAATTTACGAGGGTAGACTTCCGAGATTTCTCCGAGGAAATAAATAACAATTATATCGAAATCAATCACCAGCAATTCAAATATAAAGATATAAAAGAAAACCTGGAATATATCCAGGCCCTAATCGAAAACGATGTTAACCAGGAAGCTATCGAGACCCTCCCATGATTACCATGGACTACATATCCTCCAACAATAAACCGCAATCTATTAACGTTATAGACCTACATTCCCTATATCATAAAAAAGCCCTGTTCAGGGACGGTTCCGACTGTGTAATCTTTGGTATTAAAAGCGACCATAACTATAACATCCTATATACCAATTCGAAATTCTATCCCGAAAATACCCAGTATATACATATCAATAAGACAGTATTCAATATCAAAGAAATCATGGAAAACCCGGATAGAATATACTCTTTAATGCAACAAGAACTATTAAGAGATTCTATAGACAATTTACCCTAATATTTCCAGAATAATATATACTTATTCACCCTTTATTGACATAAATCAATTAAGCTAAAAATAGGCCAGAAATAAGTATAATTTCATAGGGTAAAAATCTATTAAGCAAAATCCCCCAAATCCTTTATTTTTCAAGCATTCTGAGCATTTTCATATCTATTAAGAATATCCAGAATTATACCCAAAATCTATTAAGATTTTTACGAGAAATTTTTATACAATTTACTAACATTTTATTCACAGGCCCGCCCGTCTCCGTGTAAGCATATTTTAGCCCGCCCGAATCTATTAAGACCGTTTCAGGCTCGCCAAATCTATTAATCAGAAAATAGGCTCGCTAAAATCTATTAAGATAAATACCTTACTAGAAATCTGGCTCGCCGGAATACTTAGATCTTAATTGTAAAAAATTTTTTACGCAAAAAATTTTTTTTCGTAAAATTTTTCGGCGATCCAATTCCGACTACAGATTTCCACCATATAAGAAAAATCCAGAATTAACTTCTGGATTTTCTATTAAGCCCGGCGGGCCGAATTCAATTAAGGTTATTCCTTGGGGATCGCTGTGAATTTGAAATAGTCTTTCCATTTATTCACGATGTGGGATTTCTGTTCCTTGGTCAGGATTCCGAGGTAGAACTTGGCTTCGCGGTCCGTCAGGTCATATTCCTTCTTGACGGAATCGATTTCGACCGGATCATATTCCTGGGTTCCCTTGAAGTAGTCGTATTTGAAATAGTGCTTGGTATGCTTTACGTACCCGATGAGGATATTGTAGTGCATATCGTCGGTCAGTTTCTGTGTGGCGAGCTGGTCCGCCACCGGAATCAAATAGTCGTAGGAGCAGATGAACCTGTTGATCATGAACTGGGAATAGCCATTCTGGAGTTCTTCCGGAAGGTCTTTCCATTCCGGGTACTGTTTGGTACAGAGTGCTGTCAGGATGTCCCAGAGAGGATTACGCTTTTTCGGTTTTGTTTCCATCGTCTACCTTCTTGGTTGGTATTGTCTTGATTTTGGACATATCGAACTTCGAGAGTCTTGAAATCGGCCAGTTGCCGTTGACCGCGGAAGTCCACTTGTTGAAGAAATTCAACCTGAGCTGTTCCCAGTTCTTAGGGAGTTCGCCTTGGGATTCATGTTTGACCGAGACCGCCACCGTGGCTACCCGATAGCCCGCGGCGAGCGCCTGAAGACAGATGTCGGCATCGTAGAAGTGAAAATCCGGAAGTAATTCGTCGAATCTGAAACCTTTTTCGAAGAACCACTTGGGGAAGAACATGCAGCATCCGTCCACCGTGGCCATGAACTTATGGTTACCAGGGAGATCGTTCATCGGGTATTCATAGTGTTCCATTACGGGTTTACCGTCCTTGTCGAGAATCGGATTCTTGTTCTCGTCGAGTTTCGGCCTCATTCCGCCCTGGATGATGGAACCTGCACCGTAGTTGGCTCGACCGCCAGCGGATGGGACTCCATGCCACCATGCACAGCCCTGGTCCAAGGCGATCGTACCGATGACTCCCATGACCGCCGCGTTGAATTCTTGGCAGACCTTATCGACTTTGAATTCGATAACGTCCAGGGGAGTTCTCAGTTCTGTATCTTCATGGCGGAAACAGATATATTTCTCGTCCGAATTCAAAACGAACTGTTCGATGGCCCTGTTGTATTTCTTGGCCATGGAGTCATGAGGGATGTTTTCGATATACTTGACCTTATCGGAATCGACCTGGTTAGTTCTGTTGCTGATCGGGATTATCTGAAGCATTCAATGTGTCCTTTATATTTCTGATAACGAAGCTCGCGTCCTTAACCTTGGACATGTAGCCTGTCATGAGTCTCTGTGCGAAATCGCTGTAGATATTGGTATTTTCGTCCTTGAAGATAACGAGTTTGGCGAGCCTGAAGCTGCCTTCGAAGAGTTTATATCTCTTGTCTTCCTCGAGATTAGGGCAGATCCGTTCGACATCTATGGGCAGTTCCGCAAAATTTATAGCCTTATAGGTTAATTTTTCGCGGTCTTGCTCTGAAATATCAGGCGGGAAAATGTAGTATGCGGGCTCGCATTTAGATTTCAAAGCCTGCATTCTTCTACGTTTTTCCAGCTCAGTTAACGGTTTCGGGCCGAATTTTTCGAGGGATTTATAGATTTCTTTCAGTTGCAGTTCGAATAACTGGCCGATACGGACGTATTCCAGTTCATTATCCCAGTAACAGCAGGTCATAGGGAAGGCTGCGCGCTGGGTCATCTTGTAGACCAGATCGCGATCTCGCTGCGTAGTTACCTCTACGAAATAGAGGTTTCCGTTATTGATATGTTCAATGGACTGTCTGTACTTATGGCATATTTCGCAGGAATCCTGTGATAACACATAGATTCCGTGCTTATAGCCTATGGCGAAGTCCTGAAATGATATTTTCTGTGAGTCTAACATAGTACCGTATTTATACGCATTGGAACATCTGAATCAGACAGGCCAGGATATGGATTTCCGGGTCATTCGAAATCGAAGCTCTGGCGTCGTATTCGGAGAGCTGGAGATATGCATCGCCTTTCTTTTTCATCTTCGGGATTACTTCTGTCTTGAGGAATCCGAATACGTCAGTATAGTTGAGGCAGTGTTCGTTGATATAGTTCATGGAATCTGTCAGTTTCTTTTCGAGAATCATCTGGCAGAGAGCATCGCCGATATTGACATAATCCATTAAACCCGAATCGATCTTGCCCTTCATCATGGAATAGCACTGGAGCCTGGCCAGGATGGTTCTGATTGACGGGAACTTCTTGTTAATCAACTGGGTGACTGCTTCTTCCTCGTATGGAATCTTAAGATATTTCAGAATTCCGGTAATTCTCTTATAAACCTGTGGGATTAACTCTGCGCGGTATTCCGGTTTCTGCATATCGAATTTGAGAGTCATGGTACGACCGCCTTCGTCATCTCGGATGGCCGGGATGATCTTGTTGGCATAGTTACATGTCAGGATGAATCGGCAGTTGTCAGAGAGATCGTCGAGGATTTCTCTTAAGGCCTTTTGAGCTTCAGGAGTGAGACCGTCAGCTTCGTCCAGGAGAACGAGTTTGGGAGTATCGTTGAAACTCATGGTCTTGGCGAACTCTTCTACGGTGTTACGGATTGTATTAATGCCGTTGGAGTTGGAAGCATTGAGCTTCATGAACTGTGCGCCGAGGTCATTGGCGAGCGCCTGTGCGACGGTGGTCTTACCGGTACCGCCGTGACGGGATTCGAGAAGAATGTTTACGCCAGCGTTGTCCTGAACGATCTTGTTGAAGAAATTCCGATAATCTTGCGGAAGGATAACGTCTTTGAGAGTCTTAGGGCGGAACTTATGTTCCCAGATATATTGTTCAGTAGTAGAATCACTCATGTTTGTACCTTTAGATAGTTTTACAGGATAAAGATAGAAAAAATCTATTAAGATAAAAAAGAAAGAGGGAAAATCATTTAGATTTTCCCTGGAAAGATGCACTGTGGAAAAGGAGGTAAGACAATTAGTGCTTCTTTGCTCTTCGTTCGGCTCTGTTCCTTGGTCGAAGCTGAACTTCGCCAACCTCTCTATCGGGCTTGGGGAACAGGCACGGGCACGGAACCGGTTCACCTGATTCTGCGTGCCTACCGAGGTAACCCCGGCCATGACACTTTTTACAGTTTGGCTTGGGGTCATTTAAGATAATGCCCATCGCTTCGGCTGCACGGCGAATCACAGTCATGGCATTGACGCCATGGAGATCTTCTTCCGGTGCACGCTTATCAGGAGGTACAAGAGACTGATAATCGATAGACATTATGCTTTCTTCCTCGACCAGTAGATGTTAAGTTTAATATCGTCTTCACGGAGCTGTTCGAATCTCATGAGACCGCGCTTGGCGACCTGGATGTTGTAAGCAGCAGACGGAAGAGTATTGATACCACGGATAGGAACCATGAAATCGAACGGGATTTCCACATTGTTCTTGAGGTCGTACTGGGCGGAGTAGGTATCGCCGCTGAACATACTTGTCAGGTTGGCAGTACAGGTCTTGCCTTCGAAGTGGAACTGAATGGTGTCAGCCTTGATGAGGGAAACCATTGAATTAAGATCGTTTACGTCCGATTCTGAGAAATAGAGTTCAGCATCCGGTGTCGGCATGTTAATCTGATTAAACTGCGGTTTCGAGAGTACTTCAGGCATACCGAGCTTATTGACGAAATGACGGGCATCAATACTGGAAGAAATATTCAGAATATACGGCTCGCCAGATTCATTAAGTTCGATGTCGAGCTTCGGCGTATTCGAGATTGCAGGATCCTTGGACGGTTTATCGAAGATGTCGAAATACTTCTTGAAAGTGGAGAAGTTGAAGAAACCAATCTTTTCACCTGGGAAATCGAAATAGGCCAGCGGAGCCGTAAGGGTGAAGCATACATTAAGCTTGTCATCGTTGGCACGCATATTGAACACTTCACCGTTCTTTTCCATAACCAGCTGTTGCTGGATATTTGAAAGCTGTGAAATCAAGTTGATAAGGTCTTTATTATAATTCATGTAAACATTTCCTTAACGTTTACATAAAATATAGTAAAATTTCTATTAAGCCTTTTTCTTCTTGTCAAAATATTCCAGGAATTTCTGAGAGTAATCCTTGCAGAGATAAATCTCAGACTTACTGGTTTCCTTATTCGGAATCTGTACCAGCATCATCTCGCCGATTTTGATAGATGGACAGTGTTTCTCGAGGATCGCCTTGTACATCGACAGCTGCATGCTATAATGTACGCAGTTACAGTCATCTTCGGTTTCGAACGGAGGTTTCATCTTCTGGAATCTATTATTGTGATCGAACTTCTTGGATGTCTTCCAGTCTAGGATGGAGTAACAGTTCTTCACAGTGTTGTAGCAGAGGAAGTCGATAGTACCAACCAGACCCCAATCGCGATCATACACGATGAATTCGTTTTTCAACGGGATATAACGTTCCTTCAGCGTAGTGATCAAAGCTTTCGCCTTCTTCTTACGCCATTCAAAGTCTTCAGGCATGCCTTCATACTGTTCCAGGAGCGCCTTGTCAGGATAGAATTCCTTATTCTGCCATTCGTATTCAGCTACGCTATGGACTGCAGTACCCAGTGTACAAGCGTAATCGCCAGCAGCAGCCCATTCGGCGCGGATGTCCTTTACGTCCTTACCGAAATACTTTCCGCCTTGCTTCTTGCTCGCCTTCTCGGCGATCAGGTCCCAATCCTTGTCAGGTTCGAAGTTATGAATGAACGTGGTGACAGAGGTATACTTGGTGCCGAATGAATCGGTGTACTTATGACCGACTTCTTCGAAATGAATATCGTTAAATGCAGTCCACAATTCTTTAAAGAGTTCCATATATTACCTATTTTAAATTTATCCATTCTCTTTCGAGGCGATCCAGCTGATGATTATAAGACGAGTCAGCCCATGTCGGCATAATCTGTTTGAAATCCGCATAGGTTCCGCCGATATGTTTCCACCAGCAGGCAAGGGCGAAGATTTGGTTATGTCTTGTTCCTTCTGGTGCAGATTCGATTGTTTTGGCCACATACTCTTTGGCCTTTGTGAGATCGCCGTTCTTATTTCCTTTACGGGATTTCATATAGGAAGCTTCGAGTTCTCTCAGGTAGTTCTGTTGACGCCATTCGCATTCGTTGTACGCCTGTTCGAAGAATTCTATTTCATCAAAAGGATTAAACTTCTTTCCGTTGTTGATCTTATAATAATACGGCGAGCCTTTGGATTTGACCGCCGGACACTTGAAGAACTGTGCGCGGACGAAACTGGCCGGGTCAACATGGTCGAAGAAATCAATTAAGAAGAAATACGGACTCCACTGTTTCTGTGATCCCTTAAAGAAGAATTTATTAATCTCGTATTCTTTGTCAAGAAATAGGAGTACACGAAACTTTTGGTTCACGCCATCGTAAGAATAGCTGGTGTGCAGGATGTATCTGTAGTCCCTGAATCGATTCTCGAATTCCTGTATGGTATATTCCGTAGAGTCATAGTCCAACATGAGAATATCGGTAGAACCCATATTCTCCGTGCAACGCTTTTCGCCTTTCATCGAACAGAACTTCCACTGTGGTATCTTAGTCTTATCTTCGACTACCATAGGATTCATGATCGCCTTGACTGTATTCTCGGCGACCTGTTTGTTCCATTCGATAGGCTTGCACTTGTTGTCGAACTGATTTTTAATCGTTTGAATATACCGCATCTACAGCCAACTGTAATCTGTTAAGTACAATCATGATGTCGTCATTATACTTGAGCGGAATTCCACCAGCATGGGCGTGACCGCCGCCGACATTCATAATCTTGAACACCTTCGTAAGATCAATCTCGTCGCAACGGATGGATAGTGCGTTCTTGTTCTTAATGGCGAACCATTTGTAACCTTCCTTCTTGAGTTCCTCGACACATTCGTTCATGAATCGATCTGTCTCGAAGAATACGCCGTTATTCGAGAGGTCAGATATTTCCAGGTTAGCATAGAGTTTCTTGAATTCGACCTGGGCATCAATTAAGTATTTTTGTTCTTCTGGGTAGAGCTTGGTATTGCCGTTGAGGAATCTGCGGGTAAACCACTTAGGGCCCATTTCCCAGTAGATGTTGTTGAAGAACCTGGATCGCTTGTCGGCCAGGATAAACATATCCCAATCGTTTGTGATGTTGACGAGGTCTTCGAGGTAAGAAATATCTTTAAAGCACTTGACGAACTTATAGGTAAGCATCGTGCCGCAGACAGAAGTATTAATTATAACTGTCTTGTTGTCGTGGTATTTCTGAGCAGTCTCGTGGTGATCCAGGACCAATACGTTAGGGAAAGCTTCGCGAACCTGCGACATTGTAAGGGAAGGATAGAAATCCGTAAAGATAACCAAATCAACCTTATCCTTGTACTTGGCGATCGCGTTGCTGATAACACGTTCTTCTGACTGGTATGTGATATATTCAGTTTCGATGTCCTTATAGAAATTACGAAGAACGATATTGGCCGATACACCGTCGAGGTCAGAATGTGTAAAGTTTAAAATTTTTAATTCGGAATTATTATAGTTCATACTGTATTAAATATAGCAATTTTTATTAAGATTGTCAAGTCATACTGTAATATAATCTGAAAAAGGGATAACACCTTTCGATGTTATCCCTCCCCATATAAACAGCGAACTAACTTAAGAGGTAATCTGAACTTTACTGACCGTTCGCGAGTCTAGTAAAGAAATCGTCTTGATCTTCAGCTTCTTCGAACGGACCGTTGGAACCGAGCGGAGCAGAAGTCTGAACTGGAGCTGTGGTCTTGACAGGCTCTGTGAGCGGAGCACTGAACATGCCAGTATCGTCAGCCTCGACAGTCTTGGCCGGAGCCGGAGTTGCAGGCTTGGATTCGAGAACAGTACCAGTGAACATTTCGTCATCTTCAGTCTGGACCTTGGAAGCCGGAGCAGACTTGGCCGGAGCAGCACTGGAGATTTCCATGTCGTCAAGTTCAGAAGCGAGGTCGATACCGCACTTGCTCTGGACGCGTTCAACAATCTGCTGGTATGTCGGGAGCTTTTCAACCTTACGCGGGAGACCAGCCAAAGTATAAAGCTTGGATTCGATAACGCTGATTTCTTCTGCAGTCAAACCAACCTTCTTGTTGAACGGAATACCCTGAGCATTGACAGCTGGTTCCACACGGCAGATACGGATCGGCTTGGTGAAAGAAGAGCTGGAGTAGTCAGGACCGTTAGAACCCGGTTCAGCTTCCCAGATGAAGTTAGCACCCGGACGAGCTTCGCCAGAAATAACTTCTGGATCGGTCGGTCCGTAGTAGGAATACGGGTTAATCGGCGGAATCGGTTCACCAGTATCGTTATCGAATGCATCAGTAGTATTGACGCACTTATCAATTAAGTCCTTAATGGCCTTGCCGTACTTGAAGCGGAATACCTGGCCCTGAGTTTCAGGAGCATTTTCGTTTTCGACAATCAAGATGTTACAGATGTACTGAGGACGTGCTGTAGCAAGCTTGTGGTTGGAATAACCCTTGTCGACGTTCTTGTACTTTTCGTACATCTTCTGGTTGTATTCGCAAATCGGGCAACGGAGAGACTTACCTTCTGCATCCTTGAACTGCTTGCGACACGGAACAGAATAAGCCTTACCATTGGTTTGCTTGAGCCAGTGATCGCGGGATTCTTCTACGAAAGCCACGTCTTCAGCTTCGACCGGCGGAAGGAAACGGAGGGTAATCTTGAACTTACCTTCCTTATTGTATGTAGGCTTGAAAAGTCCTTCGATTTCGTTAAAGCTCTGCTTTTCACCTGTACCGAAGTTATCGCTCTTCTGATATGACGCGATGAGACTATCAAGATTCTTTCTAATTGGCATTGTTTACCTCATTCTTAAATTTTAAAATCAGCCTGGACACAGTTATAAATCTCTTATACTCAATGTCCTTGACTTTCTGGATGTCGACTTCGAACTTCTTGGCCTCTAGGCCTTTGATAAAGAACACCGGACTAATCTTATGTTCTTGGCACAGATAGTACGCGTTGTTCTTGTATTCGTTATCTAATCCAAACAGTGTAAAATGTTTATCTGAAAATTCATTAAGACCAGAATTCTTTTCTTTAACAAGGTTGTTAATGAAGTTAGTCTGCTCTATAATTTCATTTCTATTGTTAAATATAGCAAATTTTTGTAGACACGATGCCCTATTACAGTCCTTTAATTCTGGAAATTTTCCTTCTATTAAGGCTTTTGCAAGAACTTCCATGGCCCAAGTCTGTATGGTCATAACGCCACAACGGAATTCGTTGGCCAGGTTGATCGCGTAATTAGACATATATTGGACATGGTTATTGTCCGATATGAATTCGGCAATGAGGAGGTCTTCCGTGTTCGTCTCGAGTAGATCACGTACAGTGGAAGTATTAAACCTCTTCATGCCCCAGATTTTCTTAAGTCGCTTATAAAGCGAATAAATTTGGAATTTGTCGTACATTAGCTAAAGAACTCGCTGAGATCGTTTCTGCTATTAAGTTTATATTTTTCCTTGAGACCATTCATCAAAGAATAGTAATTCATTTCGTCCAGGCACTTGATGGCTGGAGTAGGTTCAAGCCAGTCTTCGACGAGGAAACCAACGCTGTCAATAATCTTGATCTTGTTTTCCTTGTGGAGCTTATATAATATGTTGTTGAACTTATTATATTCAGCCGATTCGTTCTTGAGAACTTTATTAAGGAATTTTGGCAAACGCGATTCTTCATCGATGTCGTCGAAATCGATTCCCTGAGTCTTGAAGAATTTATATAGCTGTTCCTTCGTTTCAAATGCGTCGGTACCGTCATTGCATTCCAATGAACCGTCGCATGCTTTGTATTCTACATCTTCATCCATGAAAACTCCATTAAGTAAAATCGTTATAGTTAACTTCATCTGTTGCAGACGTATCAGGTATGTCTGCAGTCGGCTGTATGATCTGCTGGGCGTCTTGCTGTGCACCGTAACTGAGATCCTGTAGTCTCTGCTTTTCGATGTCAACGCCGATAGTTGTTACGGTAGGACCATTGATACCATAACGTGTCTTGACCAACGCAACCTTGTACATTCCACCCTGCTTAAGCTCTGGCGGCTGCGTAATGGCGAAAATAGCATCAGCCTTAGTTACCTGGTCAAACGAGCTTGCAACGTCGTCAAGCCCAATCTCTGCGGAACCGTAACCACCGCGGTTTACCTGTGCACCAGTAAGTAACGGGAAATGATACGTAGTTGCAATGGCACGCATCTGCATGGCAACAAGCATGAGTCGCGTGTTATCGTTCATGTCCTTACCGGGTTTACCGTTGGGAACCATACAGCCGATATAGTCAACGATAACAACTTCAGGTTCAAACTTGTACTTCTCCTTGAGCTCCTTGATATATGCGTTAATCATCATAGGATTCGTGGAGAATTCAGGGTAATGACGAATCATCAACTTACCATTGGTGCAGCGTTGCTTCATGAGATTGAATCTCTTCATGTAAGCTTCTTTCGTCATTGTCTTAAGTTCTGTCTGCGTAAGATCCATTAAGTTCTGGGCGATACGCTGGAAGATTTTAAGTTCAGCATCTTCCATGGTTATATAAAGAACGCGCTTGTTCATCAACAACAGGCTCGCAGCTACTGAACAGAACGAAAGAGTCTTACCAACGTTTGTCGGTGCAAGGAAGATCGTCATAGAGTCTTCATGTAGACCACCGCCGATCATGTCATCCATGGTCTTAACACCCATAGGATAAATCTTTTCGTTGGCGACGATACCTTCATATAGGAATTCGGGATTCTCCAAGAAGTCAATGCCCAAGTTAGTATCGAATGAAAAAGACTCTGCTGAGGCCATGTCATCAGCAAAGCTTGTATTCTTTAATCCAGTCCTTGTATATTCCTGTGCATTATCGGTAACGACTTTTACGAGTCTACGTCTTACGAATTCTTCGATAACGTTGATACTGAAATCTGTATTAACCTGTTCATCAGGGATATTCATACAGTTTTCGAATTCCGCGACGCTACGCGGATCTGTTAAGAGCATTTTCATCTCTATCGCATTAGGGCATTCACCGTAATCCCCGCGGTACTTCATGATAGCGCGAGCGATATACTTGTGGTCAGGATCGAAGAACCACGTATCGTTTAATAACGGAATGACCTTTGATGAGATGCTTTTATTAGCGTAAATTGCTTTGATAATTACTTGTTCAAATTCTCTATCTGTCATTGTAGCTTAAAATATAGAAAAAGAGCATCGTGGTGATGCTCTTTATATATAGAAAAATCTGAACTTTAGTAAATTTTAGCAAGCGCCAAATGCGAGTTCCTTCCAGTTCGGAAGATTTGCATAGCGAAGCTTGTAGACGTTCTGGAAAAGACGGAATGAAATCTTCTTTCCCTTCATACGAGGATCATTGAGGAAGGTATCGGAGCTGATGTAGTTGAATACTTCCTGCTTGGTCTCAGGATTGCTGATGTCATGACCCTTAGCATCGAACACTTCAATCTTCGGAAGCAAAGTCTGAATTCGAAGGATTACGTCCTTGGCGAGCATGTTGATGTCTACGTTGTTGCAGCGGGTGATCATGGCTGCATCCTTAGAAGCAATCTCTTCCGGGGTAAGGTTGGAGATGAAGATACATGCGCCTCTGAACTGGAAGTAGTTCGGAGTTCCAACTTTTCCTTTATGCTGAGCAGACCATGCAGCAAGACGTTCTTCGATTTCTTCATGAGATTCGCAACCGAAGGTATCAACCATGTCAGCACCCTTGGTGTTCCAACTGATTTCACGAACCTTACCGGAATCGAGAGCGCCCTTGAGGATGTTCAAACCGTCAGCACTGTCGAACACAGAGTCACAGTCATCGAACACAACAATCTTGTCATAGTTGTCGTAGAGGAACTTGTACATTGCAGAAATGCTGGACTTACCCTTCATAACAACATAATCCTTGTTCTTGGTACCGTAGGCAGAAAGAATTCGGGTAACGTTGTAAGACTTACCAACACCGCCCTGGCCAGTAATCAATAAAGCCTGGTGAATACCACGGGCAACAGCGACGACATAAGAATTAAGTGTTTCGAACACCGGGAACGGATCGGCAATAAGAGTCTGGGCGAGCTGGTCGTCATTCTTAACTGCAGAAGGATCCGGTGCAATAGTTTCTTCAGAGCCCGGGATTTCAACAGTGTCAGGAGTGACGCCTTCGACTTCTTCACATTCATCCGGGAATTTGTCTTCAAGTGCAGAGCGGGTTTCCTTAGCAGCAACACCAGGAAGCTTGTCAGCCTTCATCTTCTTAAAGATAGATTCGAAAGACGCAGTAATGAATTCGATATTCGGATCAGTGAGCTGGCCGGTGATAAAATCGATAACAGTATCAACGGATTTATAACCCCAGTTATAAACCAACTTCTTGATAACTTCGATCATATCATATTCCATCGTTTCGTCCGGCATCATAACTGCCGTACGTTGTTCCTCAGGAACACGTGCATTAACCGGTGCATCATCAAAATCGTTCATAAACTTTAATATTCCACTGATTGTTTTACGTTCTCGTTTTACCCGGTTCGTAATTACCAGTTCTTTATCTGGTGTCTTACCGAATCCGAATGTTTCCCACTTGCTGAACGATACGGGCTTATTGTCCTTAAAGTTCATTCGCAAGCCTGAAGTACCAGAGATAAACAAGGGACCAACAAATGTGCCGAACTTGTTTCTGAATTTTTGGGTATCTACGTAGACATATGTTTTATCGTTAGTCTTATCGTAGAGATCCATGAAACTCTTCGCAAAGGCAATCGGTTCAATCGGAGTGTCTTTCTCTTTCGTAGCTTCAGTTAATAATGTAGCAAATAGTCCCATCTTTGTCAACCTCTTAAAAGTGCATTTTATGTAATTCCATATATTTTGTTATGTACAGTCTTGCCATACGCTTGATAAAATTCTGCATCTGTACACAGTTAATCCTGCTGTTACCGCAGTAATCCTTGGGGTTTTCTTTTATATATTCAAGAAATGCGTCAGCGCCGCGATCCTTAACCTGATTAAGGAACACAGTCTTGCATGCACGAGTATTCGGAGTGGAGAAGATCTTCACCCTGCTGTAACGCTCAGGATTAAACAATGCATCGTATGTGATGCTGAATGCAGTATCTAAGTCTTCGGCATAATCCTTTTTCCTCTTCTCTATATAAGAAGCCGGAGCAACACTGTCGCGCTGCTTCTTATCGTTGAATTCCTTAACGATGTCTGGTCTATACCATTCGCAGTTCCGGATAATCTCATTATAGTATTCGTAGGCCGGTAACGTATTGTAATGTTCCGGATCTACTTCAAGTTCGCTGAACATGCGATCGCCAAGTTTAGACTGTATAAAAGATACTAATTCGTCGTTCATAATGTTATTATATTTATAAAATAAAAACCCTCGGTTTTCCCGAGGGCCCTTAAATTCCGTTAATCCAGAGGGAATTCATCCCGTGGAAGTTTCTTCTTCAAACGTCTTAGCGCCTTGTTCTTTATCTGTCGTACACGTTCTCTCGAATAGCCTGTCAGTTCGCCGACATCATTCAACGTGTAATCCCTACCGCCTGTACCGAAGAACATATTCAGAATATCATTTTCCTTCGTTGTGGTATTGGTCATCACATATTTCTTTAACTGCTTGTTCCTGTTGGAAATCAAAAACTTTTGCTGTGCATTCTGCTTGGGGTCAGGTACAGTATCATTCAATGTATGATCTGCTTCAACTGTCATTCCGTGGTCACGCAGACTAACGGGCGTATCAAGTGACATAGGTTCGAAGACTCGCTGTACCAGCTGCATCGTATCTAATTCGGATTTGTTTGTAACAAGTTCTTCAAGCGGAAGGCCGGTCTCATTCATCTTACGCTGGAGTTCGAAGTAACGGTACTGTTGGTTAGCCGGGACATGAATCATTCTGGATTTTCCGATAATGAAAGCCAGCATGCTCTGTCGAATCCACCAGACTGCGTATGAAATGAATCTAATGTTACGGGAGGAATCGTATGTATTGATAGCATGGTACATACCAGCCATGCCTTCGTTAATAAGATCTGCTACGCTGTAATTCTTTCCGACATATTTCTTAGCACATGATACGACAAATAATATATGGCTTTTGGCTATCTTTTCGACCGCGGCCTGTCTAATACGTTTATCCTTAGTCGTTTTGATAATGGAGAAACACGCTTCTTCCTCCTTATCTGACATACGACGCAATGGCCTTACGTCCTTCATGAACTGTTCAAACAAATATTCCATACTATTTCTCCGGCTTTCGCTTCTTCTTTATCTGAAGCTTTTTACGGACAGAAAGCGAACAGCTGTTACTGTTCTTCAAGTGTGTCACAAACATGTTTAATATTGTTGTGCTGTTCGCTTCTGTCCATAAACTTTTAATCATAATTCTCAATATAGCATAAGGTTTTCGTTTTGTAAACCCCTTTGGGCATATAAAAAACCCCATGTGACCGAAATCACATGGGGCCAAACCAACTACTTTCGTAGCAAAGGAGTCGTAACAATATGGCAAACAATCACGACATATTATAATATAGTAAATTGTTTTGCCTTTGTAAACCCCTTAGACGAAAAAATTTTTATACTGCCACGGGGAACTTAATTGTAGGATGACTCTGATAATCCTTCAATTCGAAATCGGTATATTTCCAATCCCAGATAGTCCAGTTAGGATCATCAGCATTGAGGATTTCGACTGACGGAGGTGTCATAGGCTCGCGCTGTAACTGCTCCTTCACACCATCGATCTGATTGACATAGATGTGGGAATCCGCAAAGAAACCAATAACCTTACCAGGCTTCATCTTCACCTGCTTGCAGATTAGAGTAAGAAGCATTGCATAAGAGGCCAAATCGTATGGCACACCGAGAGGGAAATCAGAGCTGCGCTGGTTCCACAACAGATCGACGTATCCTTCATTCGACAACAGCTGGAAACAGTAATGACACGGAGGCAAGGCCATCTGGTCTAACTGCTGTGGGTTCCATGCAGAAACAAGCATACGACGATCGTTCGGGTTGGTCTGTAACGTATGAATCACGTTTTTCAACTGGTTAATCCCTGAATCGTTAAAGTTGTTCCACTGGTAACCGTAGATTTTACCCAGGTCGTTTTCCGCAGCCATCTTGGCCTTGGTAGCTTCGTCGTTGCCGTAAGGAACCTTGGCGGGATTAGCCCACTCATCCCAGATGTGACAATTACGTTCCTTAAGGAATTCTTTGTTGGCGATGCCCTTGATGAACATCTCGAGTTCGGCGCAGATGTTCTTGAGGCCCATCTTCTTGGTGGTAAGCAACGGGAACTTACCCGTAGACATGTCGAATTCAATCATTGAGCCGGAAATGGAAAGCGTGTCTACACCAGTACGGTTATGCTTGAGCTTGCCTTCCTTGAGAATCCTGCCGAGTATGTCAAGATACTGTTTCATATTATTTCTCCATATTCTTAATCAGAGCTTCAATGAATCTCTGGTTGATGGTTTCATGGGATGCATAGTGATCGCCTTCGTTGACTTGAATCATCATCTTGTTCAGTTTCGATTCCTGGAACTTCTTGATAAAGTCTTCTTGTTCTTCCTGTCTACGATTGAAGTCATGGGACAATCCGTCATCCTGCATGATGCTAAAGTCTGTGGTGTATAAAAGAATAAAGATCGTGTTCTTCAGTTCGTCACGGTATTCATCTTCCATGATGCGAACATAGCTTGGGTTGTAATCCCTGTAACGCGGTGCATAGATTAACTCATCCCAGTGTCCACGGTTAAATACTACATGGTCCTGGTATGCAAGTGTCATAAAGTAATCCAGGTACTGCGACTTAGACCATAACAGTGGATCCTTATCCTTTGGCGGTTTATTAAGGTGTATCTGCTTATAGCCGTTAAGTACACGTTCAATAAAGGTATTCTTGCCGATGCGATCGATGCCAGTAACTACGAAATTCATTAAGACTGCTCCTTATAACTGTTATAGAGTTCAGTAAAGCTGTTATACAGTTCATCCTTGTTCAACGGTGTTTCCAGTTGGTCAAGGTATGTCTTGAACAGCGACATAATATTATTAAGTGTTTCACCCGCCAGTTCGACATCATCTGTCATGTCCTCAGAAGGAAGGATATTGATATTGACTGGGTAAGCTGGTTTCATCTTCTCCAGCTTATCAACCAGCGCGTAGATCTTCTTGGTCTGGTCAGATAGTTCGAACGGTATTTCCAAGTCGACAACATTACCCGTAATAACATTCATATCCACGTCAGGATATGTATGCTTAGTAAACTTGATTGACTGTGTGTTCTCGTGAAGAACGTCTTCGTTGGTGTCCAGGTCTAATATGTGATAGCCCTTGGTGTCACCACGGTCTATACGAGTAAGCTGGTATGGCGAGCCGAGATACGTAATAGACTTTCCTTTCTCGTACTTCCTGGTATAGCCGTTATGGTAATGGCCTGAATAGACATGATCTATATGGTCAAGCAACGTGGAAGCCATGAGACCGGAATCCGAAAGTCGACCGCCCATGTTAAAGCCGATGATGTCTGCATGGCAGAAACAGTACTCGTGGTGGCCAGGTACAATCTCCTCGAACTTTGAGTAGTCAGTAATCCACGGCAACATGAGTATATTATGTCCGTCAAGATTAATCTCTGTCGGCTTCTCATACACGGTGACGTGTGGCATCAGGTCTAAAACCTTGAGGCTGTTGATCTCTGTCGTCGTGGTCATGTACATGTCGTGGTTACCGACTATGACATGTATGTCAAAATCCTTCAGCGTATTCTTAAACAGATCGATGACCACGTTGTCTGTCTGGACGTTGACAGCCTGTCGAGTATCGAAGACGTCACCCAATATGAACAGCTTAGTAATCCCTGAAGCCTTGAGTTCGGGAACCAGCTGGTCAGTAAAAAACTTAAGTTGTGAACGCTGGAACACTGAATCTGATTTTTTAATTCCGGCGTGCAAGTCTGCGATCAATGCTATTTTCATATATGCTGTAAATGTAGTAAAATATTTGCGATAGTCTTATATAGTATATGTTATTATTCTGAGTTTTTAATCTATTAACAATCTATTCACATGTCTACTAACAATGCTAACATTTTATTCACACTGTTAGTATCTTGTTAGTAGATTATATTATATCAATTATATCAATCATATCAATTAGTATGATTACCAACACAATTTATTCGTAAAACAATAAACTGTCCGAAGGGAAATGCCTTTATAATTTTACGAATAAATTGTGTTGGTATAGCTAAATTTTTTGATATTTTTTCTTTTTTCTATAAAGATACTGTGTTAAAGCATTAGTTAAGAGATTTTTCGGAATTAAATAAACACCGTTTTTAACCTCTAAACTGTTAACAAGTGCTTCGTTAGTAAGTGTATTTTTACGTGTTTTATAAACATGCTGCTTGCCCGTATCACTACGTTTCTTACGTATCTCCTTATGGTCTCTTTTATAGTAATCAAAGATTGTTCTCATCAACTGATCATTGCCTTCGGCTATATAACCTATCCTGTCATATACTTCGTCTAACGGTAAAGAATTAAGTTCATCCTTTACCATACGATAAAGGGCTGCGCCAGAATAATCCCTCGGAGTATATGTATATTTCTCAGGTTTATTAAGCTTCTTACATAAGTGTTTATAGAGATTGTCTAAGTCTTCAGTTACCTGGTTATGCCATTCGTTATAGCATGCACGATAAATATTGTTACGGTTCTGCTTGAGGAATTCACCTGCGGCTTCATATTGCAGGGCCACGACAGAACATACCTTATTATAGACTTCAACATGCGTATATGCCCTGCGGTATAGTTTATTAAGCATAAGTGCATTGAATGTGGAAATCTTAACAATAAGATATAATATCTTTTGGCGTTGGCCCTGTTTGATGACAATACGGTCTCTAATCCATTGATTATTACGATATAAGAACTTATAGTAGTTCCATTCAAGTCGTGGATCATTGTATGCGTGTTTACCCAACAGACGATTCTTTTCCTGTTGATTGATAGGCAGGAACGTTTCCTTGCTTATCTTGGTTGTTCTAGCCGACGGAATGTCTGCTGCGAATACGTCCTTGTTAATCCTGTACTTGGGGTCATCCAGCATGATACCAAAGTTGAGTTGGTACGGGGACTTAGTGCATTTGTCTACTGCAACGTCACAGTATATTTCGAAATCAGTTAAGACTGACTCCATTTCTTTAATGGGTACAGGAACAAACAGTTCAAGGAATACCTTGCACTTCTTCGGATTACGCGAGCTTGAATCGAACACATGACATGACTTGACGTCTAACGCATTGGTGATCTCTACTGTATGAGTATTAAGCCATTCACGTTTACCTTCTGGCAGGTCGTCAATATCGACAATAATGAAATCCATCAACTCGTTATCGCCGATGTCCATTATGTGACCGGTCTGCCACAGATAGATATAGTCATAAAACCCGCCCTGGTGTAGTTTCCAGTGCAGGCGTTTACATTCAGACACCCAGTCAGGCTTATGTGTAAAGCTTTCCTTGGTATACTTGATGTTCATTATCTATTAAGCTGTTCGATGAATTCCTTTACAGATACGGGCTTGTCATCGATTCGGGGATCAACCCAGAACGAGACCGGATCACCAAAGCTGGTACGGTACTTGAACTTGAATCCTGTTCCCTTCTTGATGAATTCATCAGAACCTGATTCGTCAAATAAGTCTATTTCCTGATGTATAAAGTCCGATTGTTCAGTTAAGAGTCTGGCTTCCGCCATGGTCACCTGTTGCCAATTATTCATTTTACCTCCAGGGTGCTAAATCCACCCGGCTTCTTGTCAATCTTGATTACGCTGTTAATCGCAATCTTCGGTTCAGTAAGTTTATGCGATACAATATATATGCCAAGTTTCTTCTTCTTGTTTTCGTTCACGATATTGTATAAAGTCGAAAGGAACTGGTCAATGCCCGACTGGTCCACGCCGTTGTCGATCAGCTCATCAATAAAGATGATGTTGCAGCTCCAGTTGGAGATGATACGTGACGTGTTGAAGAAGCTGAGTAGGATGGACATATCGATTCGGCTACGCTCGCCACCAGAGAACTGGTTATAGATTCGAGGATAACGACCCTTCATGATTAACACCTTCATCTGGTCGTCGAACGTAATCTTCACGGGTAGTTCAAACTTCGTCAGGTAGTCATTGACGTTCTTGTTAAGGATTAAGATAAGCTTCTTGAAGAAATACTGTTTGATTCCTGTATCGCCGAGGATGTTCACGAGTTCAGTGTCAATATCAATCTTATGCTGATAGTCGCTGATCTCTTGCTCGACAGTCTCAAGCTGGGCAGAAAGAGTCTTAAGGTTCTCGTAGTATTCATCTAAGGTGATACTGCATTCCTTGTTCTCCTCAGTGGCCAAGCTTTCCTGCAACGTGGCGATCCTGCCAGTTAAATCCGTTACAAGATTCGATTCCTCGCGGAGTTTGGTCCTGATAGTCTCGACGAATTCCGACTTGCGTTTATAGTCTGCGTACTGTGTCTGATAGTCATTAATCCCTGCTGCTAACTGTGGGATTAACGATTCAGTAATATTCTTCAGCTCTACATTAAGCTGTTCGATATGTGCCTTGGCATGTCCTTCGTTCAGAGGAGAACCGCATATCGGGCATTCGTTCTTCGTAGATAATCCTTTAAGAGTTTTCTCTATACGAGTTTTATCTGCATTGGCACCGCCGAGTTTCGTACTTAGCTGACCGTACACAGATGCGTCAGGTGCACTACCCAGTTCGTCCACGTGTTTCTCAAGCGCTTTCTGGCCTGTGGTCACGTTTTTCATGGCCTTAGTAAGTTTACCCTCTGCTTCCTCGATCTGCTGCTTGATGCGATTTACCGCGGCTTCCTTTGTCTCATTGAAATTCGCGATGTACTTCTGCATATTCTCTATATAACGGTTATTGTCTTCGATGCGTCCGTTAATATGATTCATCTCGTTGATTTTGAGCTGCTGGTTAGTCGCGTTGACCGTCTTGCGCTTCTTGACGTCCTTGCACATGAGTCCGAGGATGTCGATATTGAAAATGTTTTCGATTAACGCACGCTGATCGCCGATAGACATAGAGAGGAACGGCGTATTGTTGGTGACGTTCGTGGCCACAATGTTCTTGAAGAGTCTTATGTTGATGCCGAGGAGCTTATCAATCTCGTCCTGGTTAAGCTTCTTGGATGACAGTAGATCTAACTGCTGCCCGTTCTTCGTAATCTCCAGGAGGGTTGGCTTCAAGCCTCTCGCTATAGTATAGGAATCCTTTCCGAGGTTAAATGTCACTTCGGTATAAAGATCTTTTTCGTTAATCTCATTTATTAAGTTATTAAGCTTAATATCTCGGTATGGTTTGCCGAACAGACAGAACGTCAATGCGTCGAGGATGGTAGACTTACCTGAACCGTTGGCGGCAGTGACGATGTTAATCCCGTTATTAAAATCCAATTCGGTCATTTGGTTTCCATATGACAGGATGTTCTTAAATCTGATTTTCTTGAATTCTATGTACATATGTGTTAAATATAGTAATTCCAGAAAATAAGTATTAAGTATTAAGACCATTTAATCTGGTAAAATAAAAAACCCGGAACAATTAAGTTCCGGGTTTCTTTAGCGAGGTATGACAGAATTCTATTTGACCTGGCCGAGCTGACGGATGGCCTCAATCCTTTCGGTCTCGTTACGACGGAGCATCGTGGCGTACGTGCACTGAGGACGGAGACTATGGGATTCTTCCCAGGTGAGCCATGTCTTCGATACTTCATCGAAGTATTTCATGATCTCATCCTTCAACCATTTGTCTTTGAACTGGTTGCACGGGAATGCCGCGAGCTGGTAGCATTTGCTGGAGTAGTAAGACGGAATACCCGGGTGACGTCCACTGGTTTTCCCGCCGAACTCAGCCCACCATTGAAGACGGAGTTCCTTCTTTTTCTTGATGAGACAGCCGTAGGGCTTGAAGAGTTCCTTGATTTCATTAAAGGTCATCTGTTCCTGGTCGAAGCGATCCAGACTCTTTTCAAGGTCGTCCTTGTTGGCAGCGACCATGAGTTTCGCAGTTGCAGCCTCCCAGAGTTCGGTAACACGGGGATCACAGTAGTCCACGAAGAATTGCCAGAAGTGCTTGGATTCAACGGTTTTGTACTTGTGATAGGCTTGACCGATGGTTCGAGCACCATACCCGAGGGAAGATTGCATCCAGTTGACAATCACGCGGCACATCTGATCCATCGTGTTGTAGCGTCGAATCATGAAGCGGCGCTTCTTATAGATGTACGTCTTTTCAACGTTATAGTCGTAGTGGTCCCACATCTGTCTCATGAACGCTTTCGTGTTTTCAGAGAAGCTGTTCCAGAGTTCTTTGAATTGTTTTTCTGTCATGTGTCATTACCTCTTGCTTATATCTTTAATATAGAAAAATGCTTATCGCTTGTAAGTCTTTTTTCTTATTAAATTATTTTCAGCATACCACTGAGTTCGTCGTTGAGGATGTGGAGTCGGTCTTGCACTCGTTCCAGCTGCTGACGTGCCCTCGGCGTAGGATTCGAGCGAAATTCGGTTTCAACGTCCGCCATGTCGTTCATGATCGTCTCCACGTTACGGTAGAGCTTTGTGCTGTTCTTCATAGTACCTCCAGTGTGTCTTCGGTTTGTTGGTTTACCATAAGGTTGCGGAAATGCAAGAGCATGGCTTCTGTTTCCATTGTACGTTCAACCCCGTCGTTGATACGGTATGCAAGGTTATCATAACCGGTGCTGATGATAAGCGATCCTCCACCGGCTTGGTTAACACAGAACGCCAATGATTTGCCATTGGGATGTTCGGCATCACATACGCCACATTGCACAGGTTCCGATATGGGCATATCCGGGTTTACCGTATATACCCTCGTGAACCCGCGCTTCTTATCTCTTTCGTAGATCTTCATGCTACCTCAGCTATTCATTCGTTTTCTGAATTCCTTAAAGTCTTCAGATACTGGCATGAATTCACCATGAATGTAGACAGTTTTATCGTCGTCGCCGTAATAGAATCGCACGGTTTCTTGATACATATCAGATGACGTGACTCTTGCTTCGAGAGTGTTGTTCTCATTCCACTGGTCACTCAGCCAGTAGATATACATATCCGGTAAACGGCGTTCAATAAGTTTTTTAGTCTTATTGACATCATGTTTTTCAGACCAGGGTTTGCGACATTCGTAATAGGGCATAATTGCCTCCTTTTAGTTAGGGGTTATTACGTTATCATCGCTCTCCGTATTATAATATAGAAAGAGATATGGTCTTTGTAAGCCATATCTCTTTTTTATTTCTTTTCGGTATTACAGAATCATT
>Ga0265298_10000070_pt1 | contig 147797 bp, 121 predicted proteins | sample AusTroGonzalo_MG_3_FD_193486 | JGI IMG/M metagenome (GOLD analysis project Ga0265298, IMG submission 193486) | Bovine rumen microbial communities from tropical cattle in Woodstock, Queensland, Australia - Gonzalo_01 | ecosystem: Host-associated > Mammals > Digestive system > Stomach > Rumen ...
TGATGAGCTTGACGTACTTGGCAACCGCTTCCTTCATCTGGGTGTCAGACAAAACGGGAGTTGCAATGAAAACGGTTTCGTACTGGTTAACCATTGTTTGTTAATTAATTGTTTATAAATACTTTACGCTTTTTAGGACCAGTGGGAGCCCAAAAAGGACTGCAAATATACGCATTAATATCCGGAAAACCAAATCTTTCCGCTTTTGCTCACCCATCGCGAATCTTTTTTCTTACAGGAAAACGGCGCGGCATGCCTTCCGGGCCGATGAAGCCTTCTGCCAATCAGTCTAATCGGCTTATAGTCAAGAGAATACGATGAAAGAATCTTCCCGGCTTTTTCTTTGCTTTTCCTCTTCCCTTCCCCTACCTTTACAACCGCAGACCGTGCCGTGCTGGGATTCCGATCGATCGCCAACAGGTAGTTTGCACAAATGCCGGAGCAGCGATACCTCTCTCCGGCATTTCGTTTATCTTGCTGATACCCAACGACTTATAACAATACCCTGCTGTCAATGTACAGCAGGGTATTCATTTAATAAACTGGAAATCAAGCAGTTAATCAAATATTACTTCTCCGGAACATTCTCCAGCACCACCTTCAGGTAGTCCCAGGTGCGGGCCACGGAAGCGATGTTCACCTTCTCGTCCGGGCTGTGCGGGTAGCGGACAGTAGGGCCGATGGAAACCATCTCCCAGGCAGGGTACTTGGCCCCCAGCAGGGCGCATTCCAGACCGCCGTGGGTGGCCATGATCTTCATCGGATACCCATAGACCTTCTGGAACTGCTCCATCATCACTTTGTTCATGGGGGTGTCCAGCTTCGGACGCCAACCGCTGTAGCCGCCCTTGAATTCGATGGAATCGGCCCCGGCCAGTTCGAAGATGCAGCGGATGCGTTCGGCCAGGTCGGCCTTGGCGGTGTCGATGGCGCTGCGCATAAGGCTGTGGATGGTGATCTTACCTTTCTCCGTGCGCACGATGGCCAGATTGATGGAAGTCTCGGTGAGGCCGGCCATGCTCTGGCTCATGCGGATAACGTTGGACGGGCAGGCGATGATGGCCTTTACGGCACGGAGCATCACGGAGCCCTGGATGAACTTGGGCGCTGCAGGCACTTCGTCCACATAGAGGGCGGCCGACGGGTCCGATTCTGCAAATTCGGCCTTAACCTCGGCAAAGATGCTGTCGATAAGTTTGCGGACGGCCTGGAGATTCTCCCCGGGCACAGCCACTTCGGAGACCGCCTCAAACGGGATGGCATTGCGGAGCGAACCGCCGGTGAAACTCACCACCTTTACGCCGAAGAGTTCCATCAGCGGCAGGAGGATGCGGCACATCACCTTGTTGGCATTGGCCCTGTACAGGGAGATATCCATGCCGGAATGACCGCCCTGAAGGCCCTTGACGGTGATTTTCAAGCCTTTGTGCCCTGCGGGTACGGCATACTTGTAATACTTGAACTGGGCCGATGCATCCAGTCCGCCAGCGCAGCCCACGCAGAGCTCGCCTTCGTCCTCGGAATCCAGGTTGATGAGGATGTCGCCCTTCAAGACACCCGGCTTGAGCATGGTGGCGCCCGTCATGCCGGTTTCCTCGTCGTAGGTAACCAGCACTTCCACGGGACCGTGCTTCACGGAAGGGTCTTCCAGCACGGACAGGCCCAGGGCCACGCCCATACCGTTATCGGCGCCCAGGGTGGTCCGGTCGGCCGTCACCCATTCGCCGTCTATGTAAGCGTTGATGGGGTCCGTGAGGAAGTTGTGGTTGGAATCCGAGGTCTTCTGCGGCACCATGTCCATGTGGCCCTGCAGGATTACGCCCCGGCGGTTTTCCATGCCCGGAGTGGCCGGCACGCGGATGATGATGTTGCCGGTTTCGTCCTTGATGGTCTCAAAACCGTGGGATACGCCCCAATTATACAGATACTCAATTACTTTGCCTTCGTGCTTGGAAGGACGCGGAATCTGGGTGAGTTGGTAAAAGTTGTTCCAGACTACTTTGGGTTCAAGGTCTTTAATGCTCATAATTATAGGTTTGATAGTTTACTTTACAGGATAGGTACACTCCGGTCCCAGCTGGTACACCGGGGCGCGGCTGACCAGAAGGGTCCGTCCGTCCTGGGTGAGGCGGACAGTGCAGATGGCGGGTTCGCGGTAATGGAGCACCCGGCGCCGGCGGTCGGCCGGTTCAGTGGGCTCCGGAACGCTTTCGGCCTCAAGCTCCAGGTAGAAAGGCGTTCCGCGGCCCTCGGCCTTAAGTCCGTCGGCATCCGAAAGCAGGAAGGCCACATAGCGCTGCACCCTTTCATCGGCCGATGGACGGACGTCGAAAACTCCGTGCAGCGGACGTTCCACCGTATAGCCCCGGAACAAGGCCAGGTATTCCTCCTCGATGCGCTTAAGCTCGTCCAGGGCTGCCCCCAGGGCCTCTCCGGAGAAGGTGGCGTCCGTATTCCCCATAGCAATGTTCATCCTTTCCGTCCGGGCCGAGAGGATGATTTCTGCCGCCTCGGCCGCCTTCTCTTCCAAGCTCTTGGTATCCGGAACCTTGCGACTCACGGGCCTCCGAACAAAGCCGGTATCCACCTGGACGATTTCCACGGTAGTTTCCGTGCGCATAATTGTCGAAGCGGTAAGTCCCTTGTCGGAATAGTCCCGCGGCGGGATGGGTGAAAAGCGCCAGGTGAGGGAACCGGCCTCCAGAGTGTCCCGGAAGCAAACCAGTCCCTGGACGCTCAGGTTCATCAGATACTCCGTCCCGGGTTCCACGGGATAGCGGGCGTCAGGATCGGCCTCCACGCAAGGCTGCAGGCTCACGCGGGTAACGTGGGACGTCACGGCGTCCTTTTCCGGGGCGCTGATGCCCAGCAGCTTGGGAGCATAAGCCGCATAGGGGCCCGCAAAGAAGTATTCCTGTACGGCATCCACCTCAATTTTAAAAGTGGTGGCAGGCAGGCTGTAAGTGCTTTCCTGGGCCTGCAGGAGCAGGCAGAAAAGGCAGGTGAAAGAAGCTGTAAGCAGTTTTTTCATCATTTCCATCTTTTATGCGTCCAGAGATAGTTCCAGGGCTGCTGCCGAAGGTCTTCCTCCAGGAGCCGGTAGTACTCTCTCATAATCTCTTCGGGGTCCATTCCTCCGGCGTGATCGGCCAGCGGGACCACGGTCCAGGTATAATTGCCTTCCCCGTTACGGAGGAAACGGAGGTAGCAGACGGCCATGTCCAGCCGGCAGGCCAGGGCTGCAGCCCCCGTCATGGACCGGGTGGGCTGGTTCATGAACGAGTCCACCGTCATGGCTCCGTCGCCCCGGTACGGATACTGGTCCGTATTGAATACATACACGAATTTGTCGTGCCGGTGGGTTATGGCAAAACGGAGGATGTTATCGGCCGATACATATCCCTCGAAGCCTTCGTCACGGACCGGCATGGTGCGGATATTGGCCATCACCTGGTCCCAGAAATGGTTATGAAGCGGAAGATAGGTAACGGCAATGCCTTTGGCCTCTATGTCCGGTTTCACATCCCCGAAATACTGGCGGATGCCGCCCATCAGCTCCCAGTTGCCCATGTGGGAATGCAACACCACAAGTTGCCTGGCGCCGCCGGTGAGCCGGTTCCATTCCTCCGGATTGGTTAGGCGGACCACCTGGCTGTCTATCAGTCGTTTCCTTCCTTTGGGTCCCTTGCATCCGGCAAACCAGAGCATCTCAGTAAGGGTTTCGGCAAAATGCCGGTAGAAGCGGTCCCGGATATCCCGCAGTTCGTCGTATTTCTTCTCCGGGAAACTGCGGGCAAGGTTCACCATCACCACGTCGGTCCGGTAATGGAGTACACTTCGCATGAGCCAGGAAACGAACCTGGCCCTGCGTCGGTGGCACTTCAGCGGAAGCCGCCCGTTCAGGTACAATAAGCCCGTCACCAGACGGACACCCCAGCCGCTTTTCCCTTCCATCGGCATAAACTACATTCCCAGGCCTATGATCAGCCCCACGGTCCAGCTCTGAAACTGCGGGCCGCAATAAACCACTGCCCCATTCATTTCTCCCTTGTAGAACTTGGGGATGGGGTTGTATTTGGCGAAGATGCCAAGACCGCCGTAGGAGAAGGCGGCGTGAACATTGAAGCCAAGACGGTTGGTGCCGATTTTCTTGGAAAATCGCTTGCCGGATTTCATCTCATTGATGTTGTTGCCTGCAGTATCCACACCCTTGAACTGGGCCTTGCCGTCCAGATTCAGTTCCAGCGTTGCGCCCAAGGCCATAGTAACTTTGCCGACAGTATAACTGAAGGTAAGGGGGAAACCGAAGGTGTAAACGGAGAGCACGGACTGTTTCACCTCGTGGATGCCGTAATCTTCCTTGGGTCCGAAGGTTACAAAACGTCCGTTGGTTCCCCACCCTTGCGGCTGTCCGTTCACCGGATAGCCATAAGGGATCCACATATAGTCCTTGTTCAAGTTAAACCAGTTCATGGTGAAATCGACCCCCAGCGAGAGACGGCCCCCCGGGAAAGGGCTCATCGCAAGTTCCAACATGTTCAAGCCAAACTGCTGGCTACGGAAAAAGCCCATGTATTTGTTCAGGTTGTCATCCGTATTCATCAGTCCGTTGAAACCGAAATAGATATAGCTCACAGGAGCAAAAGTGAACGGGGATTCTCCCAATTCATAGTCCAGATTCACATCGGCCATCCGGGAGCCGAAACCCTGCGCAAACGCGCCGGTGGCCAGACAAAAGCAAAAGACAACAGAAAGCAGCTTTTTCATCATCATTTATATTAATCGTGCTAATTTAGGCAAAAAACCGCGAAATAACAACTTTGAAAGGATATTTGGCAGTATCAGAAAAAATTTGCAACTTTGTATGAATTGAAACATAACTAAAACCACTTTATATGTTCAAAGGACAACCAAAGGGACTATTCGCCCTTGCACTGGCCAACACCGGTGAGCGCTTCGGCTACTACACCATGCTGGCCATCTTCATGCTCTTCCTCCAGGCCAAATTCGGCTGGGACCAGGCTCTTTCCAGCCAGGTGTATTCCATCTTCCTTGCCCTGGTGTATTTCATGCCCGTCGTGGGCGGTATCCTGGCCGATAAGATTGGCTACGGCAAATGCGTAGTCACCGGCATCTGCGTGATGTTCGCCGGTTATCTGGCCCTTTCCATCCCCACCGGGGCCAACACCATGGGCATCGTGCTCATGCTGGGCGCCCTCCTGATGATTTCCGTGGGTACGGGCCTGTTCAAAGGCAACCTGCAGGTACTGGTGGGCAATTTGTACGACGACCCTAAGTATTCGGCCAAACGGGACAGCGCTTTCAGCCTCTTCTACATGGCCATCAACATCGGCGCCATGTTCGCCCCTTCCGCCGCCACGGCCATCACCAACAGTTTTATGGGCAAGGCCGGCCTCATTTACAAGGCCGCCATTCCCGCCCTGGCGCACCAGACGCTGGACGGTTCCATCACGGCCGACAACGCCACCCGCCTGGCCGAGCTGCAGTCCGTGATGCCGGATGCTTCCGTGGCCGCCATGGATCCCGCCGCCTTCAGCTCCTACTACATCGAGCATCTGTCCTCCTCCTATAACATGGGCTTTGCCGTTGCCTGCATTTCCCTGATTGTTTCCATTCTCATCTACTTCTTCTGCCGCAACTGGTTCAAGCATGCCGATGTTAACGCCAAGCAGGCCGCCGCCACCAACGCCCCCATCCAGGAACTCACGCCCAAGCAGACCAAGGACCGCATCACTGCCCTCATCATGGTGTTCGCCGTGGTTATCTTCTTCTGGATGGCTTTCCACCAGAATGGTCAGTCTCTCACCTGGTTCGCCCGTGACTACACCCTTCCGTTCGCCACCGGCGCCACCCGTCTGGGCTTCAACATCTGGATTCTGGCCCTCATTGCCGTAAGCATCTACACCCTGTTTGCCATCTTCCAGAGCGAGACCAAGAAAGGCAAGATCATCGCCGGCATTGTTACTGCCCTCCTGTGGGGCGGTGCCTACTGGATTTATTCCGGCATGCCCAATCCGCTGGATATCGAACCGCAGTTGTTCCAGCAGTTCAACCCGTTCTACGTGGTGTTCCTCACGCCCATCTCCATGGCCATCTTCAGCGCCCTGGCCGACAAGGGTAAAGAGCCGTCGGCACCGGTGAAAATCGGACTGGGCATGTTCGTGGCCGCCCTGGGTTACCTCATCATGATTTTCGGTTCCATCGGCCAGCCTTCCCCGGCCGCCCTGCAGGGTACGGTTTCCCCGGATCCTGTGGTGCCAATGTACCTGATCAGCACCTACCTGGTCCTCACCTTCGCGGAACTGCTGCTCAGCCCCATGGGTATTTCCTTTGTCACCAAGGTGGCTCCGCCCAAGTACAAGGGCCTGATGATGGGCCTGTGGTTCGCCTCCACCGCTGTGGGTAACTACCTCAGCTCCATTCCCGGTCTCCTGTGGAAAGCCGTTCCGCTGTGGGCCAACTGGGCCATCCTGATGGCACTCTGCGTCATTGCCGGCGCCATCATGTTTGCCATGATGAAAAAGATAAACGAAGCTACTGCTTCGTAGTAGCTTTAAGGGGGGGGTGCTGCCCCCCTATTATCGTGCCTAGATTATACATCATATCAGGACCTAACGGCTCCGGGAAAACGACGGCTTCGTACTCGCTTCTCCCGGAGCTGTTGGACTGTAGTGAATTCGTGAATTCGGACGAGTTCGCCAAACATCTGGCCCCTTTCGCCCCGGAGAGCGCCTATATCACGGCCAGCCGCCTGATGATGCAGAAAGTACAGTACCTGTTCAAGCGGAGGGATGATTTCTGCATAGAAACCACCCTGGCTACGCGGGCCCTGCTGAAAATTGTCCGGAAAGCCCAGCAGCAAGGCTATTATGTAACCGTGCTGTACCTCTGGCTCAGCAGTCCGGACATAGCCGTGGAGCGGGTGGCCCAACGCGTACGGGCCGGCGGGCACGACATCCCGGAAGCCACCATCCGGCGTCGCTATCAGATGGGACTTAACTACCTGTTCCACAGTTACATGCCCGTATGCGACAAATGGATTCTGGCCGACAATTCCTCTCCCCCCTTCACCATCGTGGCCGAAGGCTCCAAGAAGGGATTGCAAATCCGGGACATGCACCGCTACGGCATCATCCGGGCCCTGGTAACCGATGCGGAAGACAATCCCACGCCCATTGAAAACGTGACCGAATTCATTGTAAAGGAAATCGCCAAAGCCCCCCAGGCACATGACGGCGTGCCTTTTGAGGGGGCTCTGCCCCCTACCGACCCCCGCGGCCTTTCCTCCCTCTAAGATTTTTCTGGCGAAAAATCCCGGGTACGGCCGGCGCTCTGATGAGCGCAGATAGTGATACTAACGACCATAATGATAAAAAGCAAAAATTACTACTTCAATTTGTTTCAGGTGGACCAGGCCCTGCTGGATGTCTTGGTGGAAGAAGGGCTCCGGAGCGGCGGCAGCTACTCGGACCTGTACTTCGAGAACACCACCTACAGCAGTTTGCTGCTGAGGGACGGTGCCGTTACATCGGGGGGCAGTCACCAGGATTTCGGGGCCGGGGTACGGGTACTCAGCGGCGAAAAGACCGGTTATGCCTACTCGGAGAGCACGGCCCGGGAGCACCTGATGGCCTGTGCGCGGGCTGCAGCCCAGATTACGGACACTCCGGTGGACGTAAGCCCCTACGGTACGGCGGCACCCCGGCGGGGGGAACCCAATCCGGCGGCCGACCGTTATCCCATGCAGCTTCCCTGGCGGGAAACACCCTTGTCGGCCTTTCTTCCTTTCCTGCAGAAACTGGAGAAGGAAGTCCGCTCACGTGACAGCCGCATTGCCAAGGTCATTGCCAACCTGGCCTTCCAGGTGAGCGACATCCTCATGTACAACAGCGCCCGGGAACTGAAATGGGACACCCGGCCCATGGGCAGCGTCTCCCTGTCGGTGGTTTTCCATCAGGAGGGCCGCACGGAGAACAAATCCACCTCCCGGAGCTTCCGCTGCGGGGCCGAAATGCTTTCCGATGCGCTGATTACCGAGATGGCGGCCGATGTGGTGAAAGGCATTGACGACCGCTTTGCCGCCCGCCGGCCCAAAGGTGGCCAAATGCCTGTGGTGATGGGTGCCGGCGCGTCCGGCATCCTGCTGCACGAAGCCATGGGACACGCCTTCGAGGCCGATTTCAACCGGAAAGGCACCTCCATCTTCTCTGAAAAGATGGGACAGCAGATCTGTCCCCGGGGTATCAATATTCTGGACGACGGAACTCTTCCCGGCAACCGAGGAACCCTGAATTACGACGACGAGGGTGTTCCAGGACAAAAGACCTATATGGTGGAGGACGGCGTACTCACCTCCTACCTGCACGATCGCATTTCGGCCGCCCATTACGGTGTACGACCCACGGGCAACGGAAGACGGGAAAGTTTCCGCTACGCTCCCCTGCCGCGGATGCGCGCCACTTACATGGAAAGCGGATCGGCCAAGGCCGAAGACCTGATTGCAGAGGTGTCAAAAGGCATTTTCGTGGACGAATTCTCCAACGGCCAGGTCCAGATCGGCGAGGGAGATTTCACCTTCTATGTAAAGTCCGGCTATCTCATTGAAAACGGCCGGCTTACCGCACCGGTAAAGGACATCAACATCATCGGCAACGGCCCTGCCGCCCTGGCCGATATCCGGGGCGTGGCCGATGACCTGGTCATAGACCCGGGCGCCTGGACTTGCGGCAAGGAGCAGTCCGTCCCCGTGAGCTGCGGCATTCCCACTATCCTGGTAGGCCGGCTGACCGTGGGCGGTGGCAGTTAATGAGCTGGTTAACAATTATTTAACACAATAGACGGGGTCGTTTTTTTGCCCGTCAATATAGATAAATCAATGACTGACAATAGATTAAGTGCCACGGAAATAGCATTAGCCAAGCACTGTCTGTCCTATGCACAGGAGCAGGGGGCCGATAAGGTGCGCATCACGCTCACCAAAAGCCTGTTGAACCTCACGGGCCTGTTGAACGGCGAGGTGGACAAGGTGGCGCTTGCCCTGGACCGGAGCCTGCAGATGCAGCTGTTCGTGGATGGCCGCTTTGGCACCTTCTCCAGCAACCGCTTGGAAAAGAGCGAGTTGGAGGCTTTCATCCGGAACGCCATAGACACTGTCCGGATGCTGGAGGCCGATGCCTTGAGGGACCTCCCGGCCCCGGAACGTCTGGTGAAAAACGCCTGTACCGGCCGGGAACTGGAACTGTACGACCAGAATTACGAAACCCTTACCGCGGAGCAACGCCGTTCCCTGGCCCTGCAGTCCTGCTATTTCAAAGAGGCGAAACCGTGGAAACTCATATCCGAGGAGGGCGAGTACTCCGACAGCGTCTTTGACAGCCTCACCCTGGACAGCCAGGGGCTGGAGGCCCGGCACACGGAGACTTCCTTCGAGATTGGCTACGAGTCCACCGTGGAAGACGAAAAAGGAAACCGTTTCTCCAGTTTCTGGTGGGACGCCTCCCCCACTTTCAAGAACTTGAAGTGGAAAGACTGCGCGGAAATTGCCTGCCGGAGGGCAGTGGCCCAGATCGGCCCGAAAGAGGTCCCGGGAGGGAAATATACCCTCATCGTGGATAGCGAATGCGCCTCCAAACTGCTCACTCCGGTACTCAATGCCCTGGGCGGAAGCAGCCTGCAGCAAAAGAATTCCTTCCTCACGGATTCGCTGGGGAAAAAGCTGTTCCCGGAAAGCCTCACGGTAGTGGACCTCCCCAGGGAGAAAGGACAGACGGGATGCCGGCTGTTCGACAGCGAAGGTGTGGCCACCCGGGAGCGGACCATCATCGGCCAAGGTGTGGTAAACACTTATTTCTTAAACACTTATATGGCCAATAAGATGGGAATGGAACCCACCGTGGAAGATGCCACCCGCGTGAAAGTGCTGCCGGTTGGCGGCTGTAAAACCCTCGACAACGTGCTGGAGAAAGTGCAGGAAGGTATTCTGGTAACGGGCTTCAACGGCGGCAATTCCAATGCGGCCACCGGCAACTTCTCCTACGGCATCGAAGGCTTCCTGGTGAAGGGCGGGAAGAAGGTACACCCCGTTCGCGAAATGCTAATTACCGGCAACTTCCTCACCCTGTGGGGAAATCTCCTGGTCGCGGCCGAAGACGCCCGCCCCTGCCTTTCCAAGTACATCCCCACCCTGGCCTTCAAAGAGGTAGATTTCAGTGCATGATAAAGTCCCTCCCCCGAGGGGAGGGGTTTCGGGAGGGGGTAACGTATTTTTTGTAAAAAAATGAAGATCGCTGTCGTCATACTTAACTATAACACCCGGGACTACCTGAAGCAGTTCCTTCCCGGTCTTATTGCCTCTTGCGAAGGGCTTGATGCAGAGGTAATTGTGGCCGATAACGCTTCCTCGGACGGTTCGGTGCGGATGATGAAGGAGGAATTCCCGGAGGTGCCGCTCATCGAGCTGGACCAGAACTACGGCTTTACCGGCGGCTACAACCGAGCCCTGGCCCAGACGGAGGCGGACTGTTTCGTGCTCATCAACTCGGACATCGAAGTGCCGAAAGGCTGGCTGAAACCGCTCGTGGAATGGATGAACTCTCACCCGGAATGCGGAGCCTGCGGGCCCAACTCATTTCCTACCACCAGCGGGACAGTTTTGAATACGCCGGAGCTGCGGGCGGCCTCGTGGACCGCTACGGCTACCCTTTCTGCCGCGGACGCATCCTCCAGAAAGTGGAGAAAGACCACGGACAATACGATACTCCGGCCGATGTCCTCTGGTGCTCCGGTGCCTGCCTGATGGTCCGCTCCAGCGTATGGAGGGCCATGGGAGGCCTGGACGAGCGTTTCTTCGCCCACATGGAAGAGATAGACCTCTGCTGGCGGATGCAGCTCAAGGGCTGGCGGGTGACGGTGATTCCGGAGTCCTATGTCTATCACATCGGCGGCGGCACCCTCCCCAATGAATCACCCTTCAAACTGCGGCTCAATTTCCGCAACAACCTTTTGTTGCTGGAAAACAACCTGCCGGCCACGCTGGGAAGCCGCTGCAGGGCGCGCAGGCGCATTATTGTGCGGATGTGCCTGGACGGCTGCTCGGCCCTGGTGTATCTGTTTACGGGCCGGTGGAGTTTTTTCCGCTCCGTGCTGCAGGCCCACCGGGAATACCGCCGGCTCAGACGCCCCGGCGAGATTCCACCCCATCCCAGTTACCCGGAAGGTTTATACAAAGGTTGGATAGTCCCTAAAGGACTATTTGGAAAGTGATTTCTTATTATTATATTTGCAAATTAGTGGAATAGCGGCTTAGAATCATGAAGATCATTATTGAAGGCGCCGGACAGGTAGGTTCGCATCTGGCCAAGATGCTGAGCCACGCGTCCAACGAAATCACCGTCATTGACGATGATGCGGAGCGCATCCGAAAACTCACTTCATCGGCCGATGTTTCCACCATCCAGGGTCCCCCCTCCACCATTGGCCTGCTTCGGGAAGCCGGTTGTGCCCAGGCCGACCTTTTTATTGCCGTAAACCCCTTCCAGTCCCAAAGCGTCAACATTGTAAGCGCCCTGCTGGCCAAGAAAATCGGCGCCAAACGGGTGATTGCCCGTATCGACGACGAAAGCTACCTTTCGCCAGAGAACAAACTGCTGTTCAAGGATATGGGCATCGACATGCTGTTCTATCCGGAGAAGAGCGCCAGCGACGAAGTGGTGGAAATGCTCCAGCACAGCGCCTCAACGGAGTCCATGGATTTCGCCCGCGGAAAACTGCAGCTGGCAGTGTTCAAACTGGACGACGACTCTCCCCTACTGGAAATGTCGGTGGCCGAATTCGCCAAGACCGTAAAGACAGCGGAGCCGGAGGCCGATTTCCGGATTGTGGCCATTTCCCGGGGCGGCGTTACCATCATCCCCCGTTTCGACACCCCTTTTAAGTACATGGACTACCTGTACGTCATAGCCCGCCGGGAAGGCGTGCCGGTGCTGATGAAGTATCTGGGGAAAGACAAGATAGAAGTGCGCCGGGTGCTCATCCTGGGCGGCAGTGAAATCGGAGAGATGGTGGCCGGCCGCCTGGCGGCGCAGAAACTGGACGACATCAAGATCATAGACATAGACCCCGCCCGTTGCCGGCAATTGTCGGAAGACCTGCCGGACCTTGTGAGCGTGGCCTGCGGCGACGTCCGCAACTCGGACTTCCTCCTGGAAGAGGACATTAAAAGCTTCCAGGCCGTTCTGGCCTGCACGGGCAACGACGAGGTGAACATCCTTGCCTGCGTGGTGGCCAAAAAAATGGGGGTGGCACGCGTGATCGCGCAGGTGGAAAATCTGGAATACCTGCGCCTGGCCGAAGAGATGGGCGTGGATTCCGTGATTAACAAGAAACTGATTACCGCCGGCCGCATCTTCAAGTTCACCCTTTCGGACAAGCTGCGTTCCGTGCGCTACATGAGCGGGACGGATGCCGAAGTGCTGGAATACACCGCGGCGCCGGACTCCAGGATTACCAAGGGAATGCTCAAGGAGATAGAATTCCCGCACAATGCCATCATCGGCGGTATCATCCGCGGCGGAGACAGTTTCATCGCCGTAGGCCATACCCGCATAGAAGCCTACGACCGGGTGGCCGTATTCGCCCTGCCGGATGCAGTGAAAGATGTAGATAAAATGTTCAAATAGTTTATATGAGTATTCAATCGGAAAACATTCAAAAACTGGTGGAGCGCCGCGCCAAAGCCCGTCTGGGCGGCGGCGAGAAGCGTATCGAAGCCCAGCACGCCAAGGGAAAGAAAACCGCCCGTGAGCGGCTGGAACTGCTGCTGGACCCCGGCAGTTTCGAGGAGTTCGATATGTTCGTACAGCACCGCTGCACCAACTTCGGCATCGACAAGAGCCATCCCGACGGAGACGGCGTAGTTACCGGCTGCGGAACCATAGACGGCCGCCTGGTGTACGTTTTCGCCCAGGATTTCACCGTCACCGGCGGTTCCCTTTCCAAGACCATGAGCGAGAAAATCTGCAAGGTCATGGACATGGCCGTACGGAGTGGCGCCCCGCTTATCGGCCTCAATGACTCCGGCGGAGCGCGTATCCAGGAAGGCATCGACGCCCTGGCCGGTTACGCGGAAATCTTCGAGCGCAACATCCTGGCTTCCGGCGTAATCCCCCAGATCAGTGCCATCATGGGGCCCTGTGCCGGCGGTGCGGTGTATTCCCCCGCCCTTACGGACTTTACGCTGATGGTGAAAAACACCTCCTACATGTTCCTGACCGGCCCTGCAGTGGTGAAAAGCGTCACCGGCGAGGAAGTGAGCCAGGAAGAGCTGGGCGGCGCCACGGTGCACGCCAGCAAGAGCGGTGTAGCCCATTTCGCCGCCGAAAACGAGGAGGAAGCCATAGCTACCATCAAGCAGCTGCTCAACTATCTGCCGCAGAATAATCTGGAAACGGCTCCCCTGCGCGAAACGGCCGATCCCGTGAGCCGCGTGGACGACACCCTCAACGGCATCGTCCCCGACAACCCCAACAAGGCCTACGACATGTACGGGGTCATCGGCAGTATCGTGGACGACGGCTGCTTCTTTGAAGTGCACAAGGAATTTGCCAAGAACATCATCGTGGGCTTCGCACACATGAACGGCCGCAGCGTGGGTATCGTAGCCAACCAGCCTGCGGTACTGGCCGGTGTGCTGGATATCAACGCCAGCCGCAAGGCCGCCCGCTTCGTACGCTTCTGCGACGCTTTCAACATCCCGCTGGTTACTCTGGTGGATGTCCCGGGCTTCCTTCCCGGCACCCAGCAGGAATACGGCGCCATCATCACCAACGGGGCCAAACTCCTGTATGCCTACGGCGAGGCCACCGTTCCCAAGGTCACCGTTACCCTCCGCAAGGGCTACGGCGGCGCCCATATCGTAATGAGCTGCAAACAGCTCCGCGGGGACATCAACTACGCCTGGCCATCGGCCCAGATTGCCGTGATGGGGGCCGACGGAGCCGTGAACGTGCTCTACGCCAAGGACATCAAGGCCGATCCGGAACACGCCCAGGCCATTTTCGATGAAAAGAAGAAGGAATACGAAGAACTCTTTTCCAACCCCTACCAGGCTGCCCAGAAGGGTTACGTGGACGACGTAATCGAACCGCGCAACACCCGCTTCCGTGTAATCCGGGCCCTGGAACAACTCGCGTCCAAACGCCAAGAAATACCCGCCAAGAAACATGACAACCTTCCTTTATAATTTCATCCTCACGGCGGGCGGGGAACGGATGATGCAAACGGACCCGCACGGCTGGACGCTCACCCTCATCAGCGTGACGGTGGTGTTCTCCGCGCTCATCGTGCTGTATTTCATCTACAGTTTCTCCGGGAACATTTTCTCCGGCAAGTTCAAGCGCGCCCCCAGGCCCAAAAAGGCCGTCAAGGGCACGCCGGACGCCGAAGTGGCGGCGGCTATTGCCCTGGCTCTGGATATGGAGGACGCCGGAGATGATTATGCCGCCATCGCCACGGCCGTGCATCTTTACCTGAACGATGCAGTCCACGATGTGGAGCCCGGAATCGTAACGATAGTTCGCAAAGATTCCGTATGGAATAACAAGTCGCTGATTTTCAGGAAAATACCAAAATAACCATATCGTTCTAAGCGAAGCGAAGAATCTATAAGAATTAAACATAGTCACATGAAAGAGTATAAATTCAAGATCAACGGAAAAGATTACGCTGTGACCATCGGAGAGGCCGATGGCAAGATGCTTTCCGTGAATGTAAATGGTGCCGATTATCAAGTAGAGCTGGAAAACGCGCCTGTGGCTCCGGTCGCTTCGGCTCCCGCTGTGGCAGGGAATGCTCCCGCCTCCGCGAATAATAAGGCCGAAGCTCCGGCGGGAGCATCCCCTGCCTCCGCTCAGAAGCCTTCCGGCGCTGGCGTTGTGATCAAGTCTCCCCTTCCCGGCATCATCATCTCCATCGACGTGAAGGAAGGGCAGGCGGTGAAGCGCGGTCAGAAACTGGCCGTGATCGAGGCCATGAAGATGGAGAACGACATCCTTTCGGAGGCGGACGGCACCGTTACCGCCATTCACGCCCGCAAGGGTGATTCCGTCCTGGAAGGCGCAGACATTGTAACCATCGGCTAATGGAAACCGTATTAGACAGCCTGAGACAATTCTGGCAGTTCACGGGATTTGCCAACTGTACCTGGCAGCATCTGGTGATGATTGTCATCGGCTTGATATTCATTACACTGGGTATCGTGAAGAAGTGGGAACCGCTGCTGCTGGTGCCCATCGGCTTCGGCATCATCATCGGCAATATCCCGCTGTTTTTCGACCCCGCCACCGGCATGGGCCTCAGGATAGGCATCTACGAGGAGAACTCGGTGCTCAATATCCTGTATCACGGCGTGAGGAACGGCTGGTATCCCCCGCTCATCTTCCTGGGGATTGGTGCCATGACGGATTTCAGCGCGCTCATTTCCCAGCCGCGGCTCATTCTCATCGGGGCTGCGGCACAGTTGGGCATCTTTGGTGCGTACCTGCTGGCCCTCAGCGTGGGTTTCCTGCCCAATGAGGCCGGTGCCATCGGCATCATCGGCGGTGCCGACGGTCCTACTGCCATCTTCCTCAGCTCCAAACTGGCACCGGAACTGATGGGCGCCATTGCGGTATCGGCCTATTCCTATATGGCCCTGGTGCCGGTGATCCAGAAGCCCATCATGCTGCTGCTCACTACCAAGAAGGAACGCCTCATCCGCATGAACAAGCCCCGCGTGGTAAGCCAGCGGGAGAAGATTATCTTCCCCATCGTGGGCTTTATCTGCACCGCGTTCATCGTACCGTCCGGCCTGCCGCTACTGGGTATGCTGTTCTTTGGTAATCTCTTGAAGGAGAGCGGTGTTACCAAGCGTTTGGCCGCTACCGCCGGCGGTCCGCTCATCGACGTAGTCACCACCCTCATCGGCCTCACCGTGGGCGCCTCTACCCAGGCCGATGTATTCCTGAGCGGCCGCAGTGTCCTGATTTTCGGACTGGGCCTGGCTTCCTTCGTGATTGCCACCACCTTCGGCGTGTGCTTCGTGAAATTCATGAACCTGTTCCTGAAGGAAGGCAAGAAGATCAATCCGCTCATCGGCAATGCCGGTGTATCCGCCGTACCCGATGCCGCCCGCGTGAGCGAGACGGTGGGCCTGGAGGCCGATCCGTCCAACCACCTGCTAACCCACGCCATGGCCCCGAACGTGGCCGGCGTGATTGGTTCCGCAGTGGCAGCCGGTATCCTCCTGGGATTCCTGGGTTAAGCCTTCAAGCGAAGGAAACTGTATCCGAAGCGCTTGCAGGCGGCTTTTTCAAGATCTTCCCGGTCATCGGGATGAGCAATGGAGATAAGGAGCTTGGCCCTTTCGGCCAGGCTCTTTCCGCGCAGATACACTATGCCGTGTTCGGTGGCCACATACTGGGTCTGGAAGCGGGTGGTAACCACGCCGGCCCCGGGAGTGAGCGTGGGTACAATCTTGGCTTTCCCCTTGGCAGTGCGGGAAGGCAGGGCAATGAAAGTACGGCCTCCTTCGGAGAGTGAACATCCGTACATGAAGTCGTGCTGGCCGCCCACGCTGGAGAAGATGGTCTCGCCGATGGAATCGGCACAAATCTGGCCCGTCAGATCCACTTCGATGGCCGAATTGATGGCGCAGGCACGGGGATTCTGCGCAATGAGGAAGGGATTGTTGGTATAGGCCACGTCGAAGAACTCCATGGTCCGGTTGTGGTCTATGTACTCATACATCTCTTTGGAGCCGATGGCCAGGGCAGCCACGCTCACACCGGGCTTCACCTTTTTGAGGGTATTGTCAATGACGCCTTCCTTCATCAGCCGGATTACGCCGTCGGTCATTGCCTCCGTGTGCAGTCCCAGGTGCTGGTGGTGCTTGATGCCGTTCAGTACGGCATTGGGGATGCCTCCGACACCGATTTGCAGACAGGCTCCATCCGGAATTTTGGAGGCGACGTTGGCACCGATAGCCGCCTCGATGGGCGTGGGATCACCGAAGGTCATGGCGAAGGGAGCCACGTCGCACAGCACGGCGGCCGTAATCTTGCTTTCGTGGATGAGGCAGTCCCCGTAAAGGTAAGGAATGTTGGGGCTCACCTGAGCTATCACCACGCGGGCCACCTCGGCGGCCGATACGGCCACATCGGCCGATATGCCAAAACTGCAATACCCGTTCTCATCCGGGAGGGAGCAGGTGATAAACGCCACATCCACAGGGAATTCCCCGCTGCGGAACATGGCGGGCACCTCACCCAGGAAGGCCGGAGTCATGGAGCCGTAGCCGGCGGCCACATGCGCCCGCTGGTCGGCACTGATAAAGATGCTGTTCACCAGGAAACTGTCCTTGTATTCCGGCTTGCAGAAGGGCGCCGGGTCCTTGTGCACGTTGAATCCGGAGGTTATGGTGACATCCCTCAGTTCGGCATGGCGGCGGGCCAATGCCTCCTGCAGCAACACAGGCACGGAGGCTCCACCCTGGCAACAGATGGTATCGCCGCTCCGCACAAGCTTTACGGCTTCATCGGCAGTTACATATTTCATCCTACTAGTTTTACAAATAGTTTTAAGTGCTGATCAAGCAAACTGAAATCATCATCGGTGAGAAGGCGGGAAACGCACACCCGGATACCGCTCTGGCCGCTGCCGGTGGTATTCAGCGGGATGGCTATGATGCCGCAGCGAAGCAAGGCTTCCAGCAGTTCCCGGTTGCCCAGGTCCCGGTAGGAAACGGTGTAGAAGAAGCCGTCGCTGATGGTCTGCTCCATATCCTTGTCATAGACCAGATGGAAGCCGTTCCTGTCGAAGATCTGGCGGGAACGGTGGGCCCGAAAGCCGTAGTTGCGAAGCTCCTTCACAAAATTGTAGCGGCCGTCCACGGAGGCTTCGAACATGGCCGACAGGGCATACTGGGCCGAATGGGAGGCTCCGGAAGTATTCACATACAAGTAGTTGAGGATAAAGTTATCACCGAATCCGGCTATGTTCCACCTTTCCTTGAGTGCCGGATATTCCCGCTTGTAAAGCTTGTCGGAGATGCACACAACGGCAATGCGTTCGCCGGCATAGCTGAATATCTTGGAACCGGACAGAAGGATAACGTAATTGTCGGTATAACGGGCCACGGTGCTCTGGAAGGGCGGTTCGAAGGGCACGGACATATCCTTGCGGAAGTCCATGCACAAGTAGGCCATGTCTTCCAGCACTATCACATCGTACTTGTTGGCCAGTTCGCCGATAATCTGCAGTTCCTCTTCCGTGAGGCAGATCCAGGCCGGATTATTGGGGTTGGAATACAGGATGGCGGCAATGTTTCCCTGCGAGAAATAAGACTCCAGCTTGTCCCGGAGCTTTTCGGCCCTGAACTCATAGATATCGAACATCAAGTTCTTGATACCCAGCAGGTCCGGCTGCCGGCCATGGGCCGAGAATCCGGGGCAGATGTACAGGATGGTGTCCTTCCCGGGCTGCAGCTGGGAACATTCCAGGATACTGGTCATGCTGCCCTGCATGGAACCCACGGTAGGGACAATGCCCTTGGGATCTATGTCTATATCAATGAAAGCCTTGACAAAGCGGGAGGCATTCCGCTTGAGTTCCGGGATACCTTGTACGGAGGGATAGATAGAGGGAATACCCGCATCCAGGGCCTTCTTCTGGGCTTCTATTCCCACCGGGCAGGCCGGAATACCAGGCACACCGAACTCCAAATGGGAAAACTTCTCCCCGGAGGCTTCTTCCAAGGCCGATCCCACCATGGAGCACTGACGGATGGTGGTCCGGGAGATGTCTTCAATGCCCATTTCCCGGAACTTTCCGTACAGTAATTCTTGAGAAACAGGAAGTTCCATAACTTTTTACTGCTTTTGAGAATACGCCAGACCTGCGTCAAAGGCCTTGATATTGGATTCCACCACGGCATCTCCCTTGCGGGCAAAGATGCGACGGATGCCTTCCCGGAGTTTTTCGGGCTCCAGGATGTGCAGGACGGAAGCCATGGCTCCCAACAGCACCATATTGGCTCCGCGCGGGGAACCCAGGTCCTTGGCGATGGCATCCACGTCCAGGGCCACCACATGCGGGAACTTTTCCAGTTCGGCCAGCACGGTTTCCATGGCCGGATAGTCCGGAATGTTCACCAGGGGCGTGGTATTGGTGATAATCCATCCTTCCTTCGAGAGATAAGGCAGATAGCGGAGCGCCTCCATCGGCTCCAGGGAGACAACCAAATCGGCCCCGCCCTTGGGAATGAGGTCGCTGTAAATGGGTTCCGTGCCCAGGCGGAGGTTGGACTGCACGTCGCCGCCCCGCTGGCTCATGCCATGCACTTCGGCCTGCTTGAGGTACAGGCCCTGTTCCAGTGCGGCCGAGCCGATGACCGTGGCGATGGAGAGGATGCCTTGTCCCCCCACACCGGCGAGGATTATATCTTTTTTCATTTCTTAGCGTGTCTCTTTAGGGTTTGGATGCATTCGCGGCGGCTGATGATTACGGAGACTCCGTGGTACTCGATTTCTTCGCGAATAACTTTCTCCATATCGGGATAGTTCCTGGGCAACGGAACTATGGTGCGGATATGCTCCGGCTCCACGCCCAGGCCTTCGCAGATGGCCTCCAGGCGTCCGGTTCCGGCCGAATCCTGGCCGCCCGTCATGCCGGTAGTAAGGTTGTCGGAGATGCACACGGTGACATCGGCCTTTCCATTGACGGCATCCAGGAGGCCCGTCATTCCGCTGTGCGTGAAGGTGGAGTCGCCGATTACGGCCACGGCCGGGAAAGTGCCGCTGCAGGCCGATCCTATAGCCATGGTAACTGAAGCGCCCATTTCTACACAGGTGTGCAGGGAATGGAACGGCGGCATCCAGCCCAGGGTATAACAGCCGATATCGCCGAATACGCGGGCTCCTTCATAATCCTTGAGCACATTGTTGAGTGCCGTGAAGAAATCCCGGTGTCCGCAACCCTGGCAAAGAGCCGGCGGACGAGGGGCCACTACCTGGGAGGCCGAATAGGCCGGCAGGGCGGGAAGGCCAAGGGCAGCGCGGACGGCATCGGGCGTGAGTTCTCCATCCCTTGGGACGGTCTCGTCCAGACGGCCGTGTACGGTAATGCCGGTGGGGAAAACGCCTTTCATGCGCTCCTCCACCAGGGGCTGTCCCTCTTCCAGCACCAGCAGGGTCTTGGTCATGCCGGAAAGGTTCTTCGCCAACTCCCGCGGGAAAGGATACTGGGAAACCTTCAGGACCGGATAAGGGCAGCCGTCCGGGAAGTTTTCCATCAGATAATTATAGGCGATACCGCAGGCGATGATGCCCAGGCTCTTGTCCGGCCCCTCCTTCAGGAAGTTGAAGCGGGAGCTAACGGCATCGGCCTCAAAGGCAGCATAGTCCTTGATCAGCTGGCGATTCCGGACTCGGGCGTTCACCGGCAGGGTAACCCATTGGCGGGGATTGGCCGGATAGTGCAACTGGTTCTGTTCCCGGATGTCCGGGGCGCTCTCCACCACGGCACGGGAATGGGCCATGCGGGTTGTCAGGCGCAAGAGCACCGGAATGCCGCGCCGCTCCGAATAGTCGAAGGCTTCGCGGGCCATCTCGTAGGTTTCCTGCTGGCTGGAGGGCTCGAATACCGGCATCATGGCAAAAGCGCCATAGAAGCGGGAGTCCTGCTCGTTCTGGGAACTGTGCATGGAAGGGTCGTCACAGGAAGCGATTACCAGGCCGCCGTTGGCACCGGTCATGGCCGAACCCATGAAAGGGTCGGCACAGACGTTAAGCCCCACATGCTTGAAGCACACAAGGGCACGTTTGCCGGCGTAGGACATGCCCAGGGCCCCTTCCATAGCCGTTTTTTCATTACAGGACCAATCCCTGTGCACGTTGCGTTCCCGAGCCAGCGGGTGCAACTGAATATACTCCGTAATCTCGGTGGAGGGAGTGCCGGGATAGGCGAACACGCCCGACAGGCCGGCGTGCAAGGCACCCAAGGCCAAAGCCTCGTCTCCCAAAAGAAGGTTCTTATCTGCCATATCAGTTCAGTGTTTGTGGATTTGGTTGAAAAAACAACCATATATTGACTACAAAGTTATAACTTTTAAGGAGATTTGCAAATTTTGTTTGATTTATTAAATTCTTTAAAAGTCCCTTTTTTTGTTTATATTTGTAGAGATGAAACGTGTACTACCAAGTCTGGCAGCCGTTCTTGTGGCTGTTTCCCTGTCTGCCCAGGAAACATCGGCCCCCAAGACAGGCTGGGGATTCACTCCCCTGCCGGATGTCGGCTATACTTCCGACAGGGGCTTGAACCTGGGTGCATTCTGTGACTTTTTCTATTACGGAGACGGTAGCATCTATCCCAACTTTTATCACCATATCGCCGTGGCCGCCGCCTGGGCCACCAAAGGCTCATGGTACATCCACGGGATGTTCGACTCCAAGAGCATAATTCCCGGAGCCAGGATTACCGCTTCCCTCACATACCGGGATGCCAGTGCCAGCACTTTCTACGGATTCAACGGCATTGCCTCCCCTTTCGACCCATCGCTGGAACAGAATACGACAACGCGTACAGCCTACTACAACAACCACCGGCAGGTGATCCGGGCCGCCGCCGTGCTGCAGCGGGAAGGCAAGGGACAAATCAACTGGATGGGCGGGCTGGTCCTCCGGCATGTCCGCCTGCAGGACTACGACCTCAGGAACTACGACTCGGGAAACAGTCTCTGGCTGGCCTATCAGAGCGCCGGGCTCATCCGGGCCGATGAGGCCCACGGCGGCACCTCGCTTGAACTCAAGGGCGGCTTTACCTACGATACCCGGGATGTGGAATTGTTCCCCGGCAAGGGCCTTTATGCCGAACTGTACCTGAACGGGGGTTTCGACCTCTCCCACAAACGGTATCACTATGCCCAAGTTGTAGGGCACGTCCGGTACTTTGTCCCCATCATCTTCAACCGGCTCACCCTGGCCTGTCATATCGGCCTGCAACACCAGTTCCTGGGCGAAATGCCATACTACAGCCTGTCGGAAATCGCCACCCTGCTGTATCAGTACGAGGAGAACGAGGGCCTGGGGAGCCGATACACCCTCCGGGGCTACAAATACGGCCGCATCGTCGCCCCCGGCCTGGTGTGGAGCAACATTGAGCTACGCACCACCGTCGTGAACTTCAACTTCCTGAAACAGGACGTTTCCCTGGTATTGTATCCGTTTGTGGACCTGGCCGCCATCACCCGGACCTATCGCCTGGAAGAGCAGAAGAAGCTGCCGGAATTGTACCAGGACCGCCAGCTTCCCATTATGGTCAGCGCCGGTATCGGCGGCAAGGTCCATGTCAACGCCAACCTGAAACTGGGAATAGACCTGGCCAAGGCGCTGGACCCGCAATTAAGTGATTTTACGATAGGTATGTCAAGTACTTATCTGTTTTAGGCCTTTTTGCATTGTCTTTTTTTATTTGGGATTATTTATTATATTTGCAAATAGACTATAACTAATAATGTTTCGATATGGACAAACTCCAGGAACTTACCCAAAAACTCTATAATGAGGGCCTGTCAAAGGGAAAGGAAGAAGGCGAAGCCCTTCTTGCCAAGGCCCGCAAGGAAGCGGATGAGATTGTAAAGAAGGCGAAGGAAGAGGCCGATGCCATCCGGGAAAAAGCCCGCAAGGAAGCGGAAGACTACAAGGTAAAAATGGAAGGCGACGTAAAAATGGCCGCCACCCAGGCCTTGCAGGCCACCCGGGAAGGGATTGAAAACCTTATCGTAGCCAAGGCTGTGGACGCTCCCGTCAAAGAGGCTCTGGGCTCGGGGGATTTCATCAAGGGCATCATCAGCGCCGTGGCGGAGAGATTCTCCACCCAGGAAACGCAGGAGCTCGCCCTGGTGCTTCCGGAAAGCCTCAAAAAGGAATTGGATCCCTTCATTAAAGGACAACTGGCCAAAGCCCTCGGCAAAGAGGTGGAAGCCTCTTTCTCCAAGAAAATCAGCGGCGGATTCAAGATCGGCCCCAAGGATGGCAGCTACTTTATCAGCTGCACGGACGAGAGTTTCCGGGAGCTCATCGGCGAATACCTGCGTCCAGCCGCCAAGAAGATTCTGTTCGGTTAACGCATGAGCAATTACGAGTACATAATCTCCAGCCTCCCCTTCCTCACCACGGACTATAAATATGCCGAGGGAAAAGGATTTGCCGATGTGCTGGCAGAAATCCGGAGAGACCTTTCGGAAAAGGACCAGGAGTCCCTGGATTTCTTGCTGGAGGGCTTTAATCCCCAGAAACTGGGGGTGGATTTCTATGTCCGGGCCCTGCAGCGGAAAGAAGAGTTTCTCCGGGAGTTCTTTCGCTTCGACCTGAACCTCCGCAATGCCAAGGTCCGGTACCTGAACCGGCAACTGGGCCGTGAAACGGAACAGGATGTCTTGAGCGGGCGGGGAACGGAGGAGGATCAGGATCTGGATATCGACGGCTACCGTTTCCGCGGAGGAGACTTCGAAGAAGCCCTCAAGGTGAACGCCGTACTGGAGCGCCGGGACCTGCTGGAAAGGGAGAAAGGCCTGGACGACATAATTTGGGAGAAGGCCGACAGCCTCACGCTGTTCCACTACTTCGACCTGTCCGCCGTACTGGCCTATGTGACCAAACTGCATATCGTGGACCGCTGGCTGGCCCTGGACGAGGAAAAGGGCCGTGAGTTGTTCCGCAAGCTGGTGGACGAGGTGAGAGGTACATTTAAAGGTGTGGATTATAAAGAATAGCATTATATATGAAAACCAAAGGTATAGTTACCGGTATCGTTTCCAACCTGGTTACCGTAGAGGTGGACGGGCCGGTTTCGGAGAACGAGATTTGCAACATAGAGTCGGAAGGGGTGAAGATGATGGCCGAGGTCATCAAGGTGAACGGCAAAAACGCCTCCGTACAGGTGTTTGAGAGTACCCGCGGCCTCAAAGGCGGCAACGTAGTGGAGTTCGAGGGAAGGATGCTGGAGGCCACCCTGGGCCCCGGACTGCTTTCCAGTGTGTACGACGGTCTGCAGAACGACTTAACCACCATGGAAGGCGTCTTCCTAAAACGGGGAGAATACACCGAACCCATCAACCGGGAGAAACTGTGGGATTTCACTCCCCTGGCCCAGCCCGGAGATTCCGTATCGGCCGCCGACTGGCTGGGAGAGGTGAAGGAAGGCTGGCTGCCCCACAAGATCATGGTTCCCTTCTCCTTCCAGGGCAGCTACAGCGTTAAATCCGTCAAGGAAGCCGGTTCCTATAATGTAGATACCGTAATCGCCGTCCTCACAGACGCTTCCGGGGCCGATATTCCCGTGACCATGGTCCAGAAATGGCCGGTGAAGATGGCCATCAAGGGGTATCGGGAAAAGCCTCGCCCGGACCGCATCATGGAAACCGGCGTCCGCGTGATCGATACTATGAATCCCATCGCGGAAGGCGGTACAGGCTTTATTCCCGGCCCCTTCGGCTGCGGAAAAACCGTGCTGCAGCACGCCATAGCCAAGCAGGGAGACGCCGATGTGATTGTGATGGCCGCCTGCGGTGAGCGTGCCAACGAGGTGGTGGAAATCTTCACCGAATTCCCGGAACTCATAGACCCGCACACCGGCCGTCACCTGATGGAACGTACCACCATCATCTGCAACACTTCCAATATGCCGGTAGCCGCCCGTGAAGCCTCCGTTTACACGGCCATGACCATCTGCGAATATTACAGGGCCATGGGCCTCAAGTGTCTTCTCCTGGCCGATTCCACCTCCCGCTGGGCCCAGGCGCTCCGTGAGATGAGTAACCGCATGGAAGAGCTTCCGGGTGCCGACGCCTTCCCGGTGGACCTGTCGGCCATCATCTCCAACTTCTACTCCAGGGCCGGTATGGTTATCCTGAACAACGGCCAGCGGGGAGCCGTCACTTTCATCGGCACGGTTTCTCCTGCCGGCGGCAACCTGAAAGAGCCCGTGACCGAATCCACCAAAAAGGCCGCCCGCTGCTTCTACGCCCTGGAACAGGGCCGGGCCGACCAGAAACGCTATCCCGCCGTGGGCCCGCTGGAGTCCTATTCCAAGTATCTGGACTATCCGGAAATCGCTTCCTTCCTGAACGAGACCGTGGAGGACGGCTGGGTGGACAAGGTGCACGTGGCCAAGAACCTGATCCGCCGCGGCAAAGAGGCTGCCGAACAGATTAACATCCTGGGCGACGACGGCGTTCCCATGAGCTACCATGTGAACTTCTGGAAAAGCGAGCTGGTGGACTTCATCATCCTCCAGCAGGACGGCTTCGACCCGGTGGATTCTCTCTGCCCCATGGAGCGCCAGCGCTTTATGCTGGACCTGGTCCTGAAGGTGTGCGACAGGGATTTTGATTTTGAAGACTTCGAGAAATGCCGGGATTTCTTCAAGAACCTCATCAATGAACTCCGGCAGATGAACTACTCCGTTTTCAAGAGCGAACAGTTCTGGGCCTATAACGAATCTGTCAACAAACTCATCGCGTAAGATTATGGCAACAAGAGCATATCAAAGAGTCTATACCCGGCTGGAAGGCATCACCAAGGCTACCGTGAGCCTCCATGCCAAAGCTGTTTCCAACGATGAGCTGGCCCTGGTGGGCAGCAAACTGGCCCAGGTGGTCCGCACCAAGGGAGATTTGGTCACCCTGCAGATTTTCTCCGGCACGGAAGGCATTCCCACCGATGCCGAGGTAACCTTCCTGGGAGAACCCCCTACCATCAAGGTATCGGACCAGCTCTCCGGGCGCTTCTTCGACGCCTACGGACATCCCATCGACGGCGGCCCGGAAATCGACGGGGAAATCCGCCAGATCGGCGGTCCTTCCGTGAACCCGTACAAGCGCCGCCAGCCCTCGCAACTCATCCCCACGGGCATTGCGGGCATCGACCTCAACAACACCCTGGTGTCCGGACAGAAGATTCCGTTCTTCGCAGACCCGGACCAGCCCTATAACCAGGTAATGGCCGACGTTGCCATCCGGGCCGATGTGGACAAAATCATCCTGGGCGGCATGGGTCTGTCCAACGATGACTACCTCTATTTCCGCAACCGCTTTGAATCGGCCGGGGCCCTAGACAAGATTATCTGCTTCATCAACACCACGGAGAACCCGCCGGTAGAGCGCCTCCTGGTGCCCGACATGGCCCTGACGGCGGCGGAATACTTTGCCGTGGACAAGAACGAGAAGGTGCTGGTGCTCCTTACGGACATGACCTTGTATGCCGACGCCCTTTCCATCGTGAGCAACCGCATGGACCAGATTCCTTCCAAGGACTCCATGCCCGGTTCGCTATACAGCGACTTGGCCAAGATTTACGAGAAGGCCGTTCAGCTTCCCACGGAAGGCTCCATCACCATCATAGCGGTTACCACGCTGAACGACGGTGACATCACCCACGCCATCCCGGACAACACCGGTTACATCACCGAAGGCCAGCTGTACTTGAAGGCCGACACGGATACCGGAAAGGTAATCATCGACCCGTTCCGTTCCCTCTCCCGACTGAAGCAGCTGGTGCAGAACAAGAAAACGCGCGAGGACCACTCGCAGGTGATGAACGCCTCCGTGCGTCTTTATGCAGACGCGCAGAACGCCAAGACCAAACTGGAGAATGGTTTCGACCTTTCCGACTATGACCACCGCTGCCTTGCATATGCAAAAGACTATGCCCGGGAACTGCTGGCCATAGACGTGAACATTTCCATCACGCAGATGCTGGATACCGCCTGGAAACTCTTCGGCAAGTATTTCAGCCCGGCCGAAACCGGTATCAAACAAGCTTTGATAGACAAATATTGGAAACAATAAATGGCCATTAAATTCCAATACAACAAGACATCGCTGACGGAACTGGGCAAACAGCTCAAAATGCGGCAGCGGGCCCTTCCTACGCTCCAGAACAAGGAAAGCGCCTTGCGCCTGGAAGTCCGTAAGGCCAAGGCCGACAGCGAGCGTCTGCTTGAGGAGTTGGACGGAGCCCTTAAGCGGTACGACTATCTGGCTGCGCTCTGGAACGAATTCGAGCCCGGCCTGATAGAGATAACCGATGTGGACCTGTTCACCAAAAAGGTAGCCGGCGTAAAGACCCCGGCCCTGGGGGAAATCCATTACCGTATCCTCCCCTTCAACGCCTTCGTCAAACCCGCCTGGTATGCCGACGGGGTGGCCATCCTCAAGGAACTGAGCCGCCTGGGCATCGAGAGCGAGGTATATCAGGAAAAGGCCCGTATCCTGGACTATAACCGGAGGAAAACCACCCAGAAGGTTAATCTGTACGAAAAGGTACAGATTCCCGGTTATCAGGAAGCCATCCGTAAAATCAAGCGCTATATGGAGGACGAGGAAAACCTTTCCAAGGCTTCGTCCAAAATAGTCAAGAAACGCCACGCCGAGGAAGAGGAGGCCTCCCAGCTATGATCACTCCCATGACCAAATATTCCTTCGTGCTCCTGAACGGACAACAGGAAGGACTGGTGGAACAGCTGCAGGAACTGGGCCTAATGGACATCACCCGCAGCGTTAAGCCGATGGATGAAACCTCCCGGAAGATGTCCTCCAACCTGGACCTCCTGGACGGTCTGATCCAGGGGCTCCGGAAGGTGGATGTCCCGGAAGGGACGGAAGTCGCTTTCCACCAGGAGGAAGACCTCACCCGTCTGGCCGGTGGTACCCTCATGCTCTATTCGGAAACCCGGCAGCAGGTCAAAACCCTTGAGAAAGAAGTGGCCGCCACTAAAATCTGGGGGTCTTTCGACCGGGAAATCCTGGACCGGCTTGCCGATGCGGGCGTTCCCTTCCACTTCCACAAAGTAAGCGGAAAGCTCTATAAGGAAGAATGGGCCAGTGAGTATGTTCTGGCAGAGGTGGCCCGGGAAAAGGACGGCGTCTATTTCGTGGTGGCCGGAGAAGACCCGCTTCCCGGTGAGATTCCAATACCTTCCGGCGATGCTTCCCAGAAGGAAAACGCCCTGAAGGGCAAAGAGAGTTTCCTGCACCAGCTGGAAGGAGAAATCCTGGGACTGCAGCAGCGTCTTCCCCAGTTGGAAGCCCTCCGGTCGGCCGAATACGCCCAGCTGGACCGTTATCTGGCCGGCGTAAGCGCAGTTCCGGCAGCCGAGAACACCATCGTAACTTTGGTGGGTTATGCTCCCACGGAAAAAGATGCGGAAGTAACAGAGACTTTGGAACGTATCGGCGTATTCTATCTGAAGGAAGCCGCCACCGTGGAGGATAATCCGCCCATCCAGCTAAAGAATAACTGGTTTGTCCGTCAGTTCGAGACCCTTACCGACATGTACGGCCGACCGGATTACAACGAATTCGACCCCACTCCCTATATTTCCATCTTCTTCCTGCTCTTCTTTGCCATGTGCATGGGAGATGCCGGATACGGACTGATGCTTATCATCGGCGGCATCCTGCTCAAGAAGGTGGATGGAATGAAAGACTTGGCCCCGCTGGTAACCATCCTGGGCATAGGGACCTTTGTGGTGGGCATTGTAATGCACACCTTCTTCGGCGTAGATATCTCTACCCTTTCCTGGATTCCCGGCTGGCTGAAATCCATCATGATCACCGGGACCATTGCCGGATTCGAGGCCCAGATGGTACTGGCCCTCATTATCGGCATTATCCACCTGTGCCTGGCCATGATGGTAAAAACCGTCTATGCAACCCGCAACAAAGGTTTCCTGGGCTCGCTGGGTACGTGGGGTTGGACCCTGCTCATTGTGGGAGGAGTGATTGTAGCTGCACTGGCCATGGCCAGCCTGCTTCCTCCGGCCGTCACCAAATGGATTGTAATAGTTCTGGGCGTAGTTTCCGCCCTGGGCATTTTCCTTTTCAACGACATCAAACGGAATCCGCTCAAGAACATCGGCGCAGGGCTTTGGGAGACCTACAATACGGTTACCGGTCTGCTGGGCGATGTGCTTAGCTACCTGCGTCTCTACGCACTGGGCCTGGCTGGCGGCATGCTGGGCAAGGCCTTCAACGATATCGCCTCGATGACCTTGGGAGACGGTTCTTTCGGCTTCGGTTGGATTTTCTTCGCCCTGATCCTTGTGGTAGGGCACGCCCTGAACCTGGCCATGTGCTGCCTTGGCGCATTCGTACACCCGCTCCGACTCAATTTCCTGGAATTCTTCAAGAATTCCGCTTATGACGGAAAGGGGCGCAATTACAGACCTGTGAAAAAATAATTTTTTAAAATAAAAAACATTATGAACGAAATTCTCGGTTATCTCGGTCTCGGCCTGATGCTAAGTCTGGCCGGTATCGGCAGTGCCTATGGCACCACCATCGCCGGCAACGCCGCCGAAGGTGCACTCAAGCGCGCCCCGGAAAAATCCAGCAGTTACCTGATTCTGTCGGCACTGCCCGCCACGCAGGGTATCTACGGCTTCGTGGGCTTCTTTATGTGGCTGCTGGTGTACAAGTTTGACTTCGCCGCCAACGGTCCCCTCCTCTTCGGCGTCGGACTGGGTGTAGGCCTGGTTTGCATGCTCTCTGCCATCCGTCAGGGACAAGTCTGCGCCAATGGTATCGTGGGTATCTCCCAGGGACATGACGTCCAGACCAACACGCTTATTTACGCCGCCCTTCCGGAATTCTACGCCATTCTGGGGCTGGTGGGCGCCCTGATGCTAACGCTGGCTATCTAATTTCCCTGATGCGCAGAGCCCGTCACGCGGTATTAGCATTATCCACCACCCTGCTGCTAACAGGCTGCGGATACAGGGCTTCCATGCACGAAACTGTAATCCCGGAAGCGGAAGACCCCGCTTTCGGGATTATCCTTCCTCAATATCGTGAATTAGCGGCCACCGCTGCGGCCGGTACCGGCCTGCCTCCTACAGCAGGCAACACAGTGAGTCTGATTCCGGTAAACTCAGACCGGATTGCCTGGATGGCCGAACAACTGCAAAAAGCCGAAAAGTCCATCTATATTGAAGTATTCCGCTACAGGGTTGATACCAGTGGAACCCGTTTATACCACATCCTGGAAGAAAAGGCCCGGGCCGGGCTGGATGTGAGGATTATCCTGGACAAAGGAGCCAATCGGCCGGGGGATATGAGGGATCTGAAAAAACTTCGGGACGCCGGCGCCCGGGTAGAGTTGTTCCGAATCCCGGAACTGCTCACCGACTATATCCTCCCCTACGTGCTCACCACTCACCGCGACCATAGAAAGATTGTTATTATAGACGGCCAAGTGGCCTACCTGGGCGGAAGAAACATTACGGATTACTATTTCTACAAGTGGAAAGACATGGATATCTGCCTTTCCGGTCCCGCCGTCGCCCAGGTCACCCAGGTCTTCCAAGAAAACTGGGAGCGTGTTGCCCCCGGTTCTCCGCCCGTCTCTCTGGACGCAGCGGACACTCCTGTAGCCGGGATAGCACCCCCGGAAGGTGTCAAACAGTTTTCCGGAGGAGTGGTCCAGATTCTGCAGGACTCCCCGTCCGATGAGAAACTGCCCATCCGGGACGCCTTTGAACTGGCCCTGGAATCGGCCACGGACTATTTTTACTTCCAAAGTCCCTACCTGCCGCCGCCTCCTTCCACCGTTCAGAAACTGAAAGAGGCCGCCCTCCGCGGTGTGGATGTCCGCTGGATGATTCCAGGCCGCAATGACGTATTCATCCAGAAGTGGATGGGAGAGACCCTGTACGAAGGGTACCTGAAAAGCGGCATCCGCATCTTTGAATGGAAGGGCGAAATGCTGCACTCCAAACAATTCATTGTCGATGACTACATCACCAGCGTCGGCTCGGCCAATACCGACAACCTGAGTTTCTTCCTCAACTACGAAGTGATGGCTATAGTCTATGATTCTGGCGTAGCCCGCAGCGCCAAAGAAAACTTCCTGGAAGACCAGAAGGGTTGCCGGGAGATACTTCTGAAAGACGTAGATGAATGGGGTGGACTCCGGATCCTGCGGAACTGGTTCTTCCGCGTGCTGGCCGGCTATTACAGCTAATACTCCCTGGGGCCGAAAATATCCGTCCCTATCCGCACCATGGTGGCCCCGTGCTTCACCGCTAGCGGCCAGTCCCCCGACATTCCTATGGACAACTGGTCAAAACCCTCCAGTCCCAGGGCTTTGATTTTGTTAAAGAGGCTCTCTATCCGAATAAAATCTCTTTCAACAATTTCCATATCCTCCGTATTCGTCGCCATTCCCATAAGGCCCCTAATCCTTACATTTTTCTGTGGAGCAGGTATGCCCTCTGAAACCTGTCGCCGCCCACGGCACATGAGTGGGAAACCGTCGCTTGCGACGGGAGGGACGAGGGGCGAAGCCCCGGGGATTTCAGAGGGCATACCTGCTCCACAGACGATAGAAAGGATTTCATCTTCCGAAAAACCATGTTTGGTCTCTTCTGCTCCGAGATGAAGTTCCAGCAGGATATCCACAGTCTTGGAATGAGCTGTACACCAGTCATTTATGGCTTCCAGCAGGTGGAAGGAATCCACGGACTGGACCATGGTTAAGTACGGAAGTACCAGCTTGAGTTTGTTGGTCTGGAGATGGCCGATGAAGTGCCATTCCACATCGGAAGGCATCTGCGGCGCCTTGGCTGCCAGCTCCTGCGGCCGGTTCTCGCCAAAGAGACGCTGGCCGGCATCATAAGCTTCCATCAAACGCTCTACCGGGTGGAATTTGGAAACTGCCACCAGTTTCACACCTGATGGCAGTTTCGTTAAAATGCTTTGCAGATTCTCGGAAATCATCGTTTTTTCTTCTTCTCCATTTCCCGCTGCATCTTCTGGGCTTCTTCCAGGCGCTGCTGCCACTTGCTCTTGGGAGCCGGCTTGTTTTCGGCCGCCTTCACCTTGGCCACAATCTCGTCCGGATTCACAATCCATTTGCGGATAATCCAGGTTTCCAGCATGGTGATGAGGTTGCTCAGCAGATAGTAGTAGCTGAGGCCCGAGGAGAGGTTGTTACAGATGAAGAACATCATAATGGGCATCATGTACAGGCTCATGCCCCGCATCATCTTGGCATTGGGGTCGTCGCCCGTATTCTGGCCCTGCATGGTAATCTTGGAGTAGAAGAACATGGAAAGCGCCATCAACAGGGCAAAGAGCGATATATGGTCCATTCCCAGGATGCTGGTACCCCAGTGGATTACGTCGTCATAGGCACTCAGGTCCTCGGCCCACAGGAAGTTCTCCTGACGCAACTGGATGGAAGCCGGGAAAAAGCGGAACATGGCCCACAGGATGGGCATCTGGAGCAGCATCGGCAGGCAGCCACCCATCATGTTCACACCCGCTTTCTTGTACAGCGCCATGGTCTCCTGCTGCTTTTTCATCGCATCTTCCTGCTTGGGATACTTGGCGTTGATCTTGTCGATGAAGGGCTTCAGGGCCGACATCTTGGCGCTGGACGCCAAGCTCTTGTAGGCCAGCGGAAGCACCACGATCTTGATAAAGATAGTCATCAGCAGGATGATAAGACCGAAGTTGGAGATGAACTTGCTAAGCCAGTCGAAGAGCGGAATAATCACGTATTTGGTGAATACGCCGATAATCTTACCGCCCAGCGGAATCACCTTCTCATAGGCGTGTCCGTAGGCTTTGAGTCCCTTGTAATCGTTGGGGCCGAAGTAGAACTCGAAGGGAACCTGGATGTTGCCCGAACCCGTGGAGATATCGGCCCGCATGAGGGCGTTGCACTGCATCAGATTGTGCTCCGGATTGTCCTTGCCCGCAAACTTCAGGTTGAATTCACCGTAGTTGAAGCTCCCAGGCGCCCGCATGATGGCGCTGAAGAACTGCTGCTGGAAGGCGAACCATTCAATCTTGTTGTCGAAGCGCTTGCTGCCATCCCGGCCATTGCCGATGTTGGCGGGCTTGTTGTCGTCCGGGAAATAGTAGTTCAGGCGGGAATACTGGGCCTCGTTTTTGTAACCCTTCTCCATCCTGGGAATCATGGCTTCAAAATCCACGTCGATGGAATTGACGTTGCGGGGAATCAGTTCCTGCATGCCCACGAAGGAGACCACCTCGTTGAGCGAATAGGAATCCTTTACCAGCGTGTAACGCTGCTCTATGTAACCGCCACCGGAGAAAGGCAGACGCATCACCACGGTGGAATCCGAGGAAGCTGCGGCCACATACTGGAAGTTGAACTTTCGGGTATCCACGGCCGTAGGGGCATACACCACATAACCCAACTGGGACTTCCCTTCCGGGATGATATACAAGTCCGACTTGTCGTAATTGTAGTAGTCCTTCACCCGCACGGACCAGGGCTGGCCGCCGCGGGTTGTGAACTTCACTTCCAGTTTCTCATTCTCCAGGGTAATATAAGAGGCATCGGCCAGGGCGGCTGCATTGAGCAGGGAGTCCGAATAAACGGCCTGGGCAGGGGCAGCGGTCACCGGAGCCACGGCCTCCTCGGGAAGGGCGGCTTCCGGATGCTGGGCGCGATAAGCACTGTCCAGTTTGTACTGCTCATAAGCCTCGGCCGCAGCGATGGAATCCAGACGGGCCTGTTCGGCCTGCTGCTTCTTCACCTGCCGGCTCTGGTACCCGAAGAAGCCCATCATGATGACGGCTATCAGGACAAAGCCTATCAGAGAATTCTTGTCCATAGGCTGTTACTCCTGCGCGTTCTCGGCCTCTTTGGCCCGGATCTGGGCCTTCAGGTCTTCCAGTTTGGCCTTGGCCGCGTCGATACGTTCCTGCATCTGGGCCTTCAGTTTCTCCGCACCCTTAGACAGGCCGAAGAAGCCGATATTGTTCTCGTAAGTCTGGATTTCCTGCTGAAGCTGGTTGAACTGCTCTTTCAGGCGGTCGGCCTCCGTGACGGGACGGCGCTCACGCTCGGGACGGGCATTGCCACGTCCGCCTTCCCTGCGACCTCCACGGCCACCAAAGCCCGGGAATTTCTCCGCCATGGCTTCGCGATAGGCAGCCGTAACGCCTTCCTTCTCCTTGAACGGAACAAAGCCGATGGCATTCCAGCGCTCGGCGAAGTCCTTCTGGGCCTGGGCATCCTTGGCGGCATCCGGTTCGTAGGCCTTGATCTCGGCTATAAGGGCACGTTTGGCCTCCAAGTTAGCGGCGAAATCATTGCCGCCCTTTCCCCGGTTGTCGCGGGCGGTGAAGAAGGCGTCGCAGGCGGCGCGGAAACGCTTCCAGATCTGTTCGCTCTTCTTGCGCGGCACGGCGCCGATTTCCTTCCACTGCTTCTGGAGCTCTATCAGACGCTCGCCGGTAGCCTTCCAGTCCGTGCTGTCCTTGAGCTTTTCGGCCTCTTCTATGATGGCCATCTTCTTCTCCAGATTGGCGTTCATCGAATCCTTGAATTCCGTGAAGGAAGCGCGCTTGCGTTCGAAGAACTTGTCGCAGGCGGCACGGAAACGCTCGTAAACCTTCTGGTTGTCCTTACGGGTAGCAAAGCCGATGGTGCGCCACTTGGCCTGGATCTCCTCTATCTGCTTGCTGAGGGCATTCCACTCCGTAGAGGAAGTGATTTCCTTTTCGGCAATGGCTTCCACCTCTTCGCAAAGGGCCACCTTGGCGGCCAGGTTATCCGTCTGCTGGGCCTTGAGGCCTTCAAAATGGGCCTGATAGCGCTTGTTGATGACGGAAGTGGCAGCGCGGAAACGCTCCCAGATGGCGTCGCGGTATTCCTTGGCCACGGGGCCCAGGTCTTTCCACTGCTCGTGCAGTTTCTGGAGTTCCTTGAAGGCCTCTACCACATTCTCGTCTTCGGCCAGTTTTTCGGCCTGCTCGCAGAACTGGGTCTTGGCTTCCAGGTTCTTCTTGAAATCCAGGTCCCGGAGTTCCCGGTTGATGTCCACCAGGTCGTAGAACTTGGTGACATACAGCTGATAGGTATCGTTGACGTCGCGGAAATTCTGCTGGGGAACAGGGCCGATTTCCCGCCAGCGGTTCTGGATGTCCCGGAATTTGGGGAAGGCATCCTTCATGTCTCCGGGATTCTCCACCAGGGCCTTGAGTTCCTCAATCACAGCCTGCTTTTTGGCGAGGTTTCCTTCCCGCTGGGCATCCTGCTCGCGGTTGAATTCGGCACGGGCCTTCTTATAATCTATATAAAGGGCCTTGAACCCGGCTTCGATGGCGGCGAAGGGGCTCACCGGACCGCTCTGCAGGGGAACGGTGTTCTCCTCCACGGATTCTTCCGTAGGTTCCACCACGGTGGCATCCTCTCCGGCCGCTGCCTTTTCACGGGACAGCAGCTTATAGAAGGCCGATTTGATGGCTTCGGCCTCCTTGGACCGCTTCATGCGGTCTTCACTTTCGGTCAGTTTCTGGAACAACTCGGACAGTTCGGCCAAAGTCTTGTCGGCCAGATTCACCACCGTTTCCTTTACTTCCTCCACCTTTTCTTCCACTTTCTCCACAATCTCTTCCTTCACTTCCTCCACTTTGGGTTCTTCTTTCACCTCCTCTGCAGGGGCTTCCACGACGGTTTCTTCCACCACGGCGGCAGTTTCCTGTTCCTTAGGGGCTACATCTGCGGTTTCGGGATTCACCACAACCTCAGGCTTAATTTCTTCACTCATGACTAATGGTTCAAAAGTTTAACATATTTTGTGTAACTTACAAAGTTAATAATATTTCCTTAAATAAACATAAAATACTAATTTTGCAGCAGAAAAACCACCCATTATGCTTCGAATCGACATCCTTAGCGTAGTACCCGAACTGCTGGACAGCCCGCTCAGCCATTCCATTCCCGGCCGTGCCATCAAGAAAGGCCTGGTGGAAGTACATGTGCACAACCTGCGCAAATACGGCCTGGGACCGCGTCTTACGGTGGACGATTATTCCTATGGCGGAGATGCCGGAATGGTGATGATGGTTGAGCCGGTGTTCCGCTATATAGAGGAGCTCACGGCTCAGCGTCATTACGACGAAATCATTTACATGGCCCCGGACGGGGAAGTCTTCGACCAAAGTATGGCCAACGAACTTTCCCTCAAGGAGAACATCATCCTCCTTTGCGGGCATTACAAGGGCATTGACGAAAGAATCCGGGAACATCTGATTACCCGGGAGATTTCCGTGGGAGACTTTGTGGTTAGCGGCGGAGAGATTCCTGCCGCCCTAGTGGCCGATGCCATCATCCGTCTGGTACCCGGAGTGCTCACGGATGAGACATCGGCCCTGAGCGATTCTTTCCAGGAGGGCCTGGTATCCCCTCCCGCCTACACACGACCGGCCGAATTCAACGGCTGGAAGGTGCCGGACGTGCTCCTTAGCGGCAACCCCAAACTCATCCGCGCCTGGCAGGACGAACAAGCCCTGAAACGTACACGGGAACGCCGTCCAGGGCTGCTGGAAGGGGATAAACAGTAAAGAGCTCGCTTCCCAGCGAGCTCTTTACTTGGTTAGTTAGTAGTGTATTCTTACCTTACAGAAGGTTAATAGTTGGTTAGAAGATGCGTTTTGTTCAGTGCAAAGATAACTATTATTTTTCGACTTGCAAATTTTTTTAAAACTTTTTTACACTTAATAAAAACTTTTAAAAAGTTAGGGAGGCCTTTATGCAAAAATTACGAGGTGACTGGGGATAAACACCCACCCCGGAGGTGATTCTTCCACTTGCCTCGTTGTATTCCTCCCAGCGCCAGCCGGACGCATAATACAAGTGATTGAAGAGATTGTTAACATATACCCCCAGGGTAAGAGCCCCTTTATTCCAGGCGAATCTGTGGCTCAGGGACAGGGAAGAGACGAAATAGGTCGGAATGACCATTTCCTCCCGCATGGAGTTGTCTATAAACTGCTTCCCCACGTACTTGCCGTCCAACGATACTGTTCCGTCCTTCCAGGGAAGTAAGGTGAGCCTGGCCATGCCGATAAGGGAAGGAGACATAAGCATCTGCGTCTTTCCGTAATTCACCGCGTGCGTACGGCCGGAATAGTCGTCAATGGCAATATATGAGGTATAGTCCTGGATCTGGTTCAGGGACAAGGTAACGTTTCCGTCCACCTGCATCCAGTGCAGAGGCTTCCAAACTGCCGCCAATTCCATGCCGCGGCGCCAGGAGCGGGGCACGTTTTCCTTGATGGCATAACCGGAACTGGACAATCGGCCCGTCTCCAGCAGCATATCCCAATACTCCATCAGGTACAGGTTGGCCAATGCCGAAAGAGCCCCGGATTCGAACTTCCATCCCAATTCCACGTCCAGCATCTTTTCCGGGCCGATGGGAGAACCCTCCCCTTTTACATTCTCCTTGATGTCACCTCTGCCCGGTTCCCTGTGCCCCCAGGCGGCCGATGCATAAATCTTATGCAGTCCCCATTCGGCCGTTATGCCGGCGCGAGGATTAAAAAAGTGCCAGTCCCTCCTATAATTCAGCCGGTCCTCCTCCTTTCCTCCGTATTCCAGCCAATCGTCGTCCGTTCCCGTCAAAGTATAGCGGATACCGCGATATTGAAGATCGGCATAAGCGGTGAGCCAGTCCAACGGGGTGTATTCGGCCCGGACAAAAGCGCTGGCGTCCCATTTCACGCCCTCGTTCCGGTACCAGTCTACGCTGGCATAGTCATATTCTTCCCCCAGGACCTTGGCCCAGAGCATTTCTCCCCAGTGGCCACCCCGGTAGTACGAGAGGTTGCCTCCACCCGTCACGTCTAAAGCAGCAGTACGGTAATTCAGATTGGAATTCAGTACCCACAGGTCATTGTCCATCGCCTTCCGATAGGTCATATCGCTCCTTTTAGGTGTATCGGCAGGAAGGGAGGGATAACCATAATTGGCGAACTTTCGGTTCACCTTGTAATACTCGTCATACCCGTCACCCCGGGTATAGTTGAGGGTATTGGTCCAGATAAGCCGTTCTCCGAAAGAATGGGTGAAATTGAACTGCAGGTGGTGCTGGGCGTAATTGTCGGTCTGGTTGGGATAGTAGTACACGTTGCCCAAGTCGTCGTAATATTCGCCTGCCCCGTTATAGCGGCGGTCTATGGCATACTGCTCCAGATCTATTCCGTCCCAGGTGATTCCGCTGCGCTGCTTTCCCATCAGGTAGGTAAGACGTGCGGAGTTCCTGCCCCGGAGATATCCCAGGGCAACAAAAGCGCTCTGAGACCGAACAAAACCATTGCGGATATAGCCGTCCGTGCTTCCGTTGGAATAGGCCGCAGCGCCGTAGAAGCCCTTTTCAGTAAGGCCGGTGGAGCCACTGAGGGTGGAGATGTAAGTATTATAGGAACCGCCGCTGAATTCCATCCGGGCCGAAGGTTCCTGCCCCACGAAAGCGGTATTCATGTTCAGGCTGGCTCCGAAGGCACCCGCACCATTGGCGCTGGTACCCAACCCCCGCTGCACCTGCACGTTGGAAATCAGGCTGGAGAGGGCAGGAATATTGACCCAGAACACTTCCTGGCTCTCGGCATCGTTGAGGGTGATGCCGTTCAGCGTGACATTGATCTGGGAACCCTTGGAGCCCCGGATGGTCATGGCCGAATTCCCCAGACCGGTACCACCTTCGTTATAGGTAACCACCGAAGGCAGGAGGTTCAGCGCCATGGGAAGCGAATTCATGGGACTGGTGGCCTTCAGGGCGTCTTTTCCCACATTCTCATAGGCAACGGGTGTGTGCGTTCCGGCACGGGAGGCCGATACAACTACGGAGTCCAGACGCTCCGTCTTCTCCTGCGCCTGAGCGCAGAAAGGCAGCACAAGAAGCACTGCAAGCAAAACAGTTCTTTTCATTTCCTTACGACGGTATCAACCGTATCAAGTTATGAGGGTATAATCTCAATCCGGATCTTCCGGATACCCCTGAATATTTAATTATTGCAGATATTTTAATTTGAAAATCGCCTCCGCTTCGCTCCGGCCCCTCCCACTTCGTGGGCCCCTCCCTCTTACGCGGCCGAGGGTAGCCACGGATTTTCAAATTAAAATATCTTCCATCACTTAATTAGTTCTATCTTATAGAGTTTGGGCCAGCACTTGCCGGTGATGTATATGTTGCCGGCGGCATCTACGGCTATGCCGTTTAACACATCCGTGTCCTGATCTTTCAGCGCAGCGGGCAGCAGGCCGGTGCAGTCTATGGTGGCTTCCACCTTTCCGGAGGACGGGTTGATAATCACGATCATGTCCGTCAGGTACACATTGGCCCATACCTTTCCGTCTATCCATTCCAGTTCGTTCAAGTTCCTAAGCGGACGGCCGTTCAAGGTAATCTGCTGCTTGCGGAGCAGCCTCAAATCCTCGTCCAGGAAGTACAGATTGGACGTTCCGTCGCTGGCAATGAGTTGCTTCCCGTCTGTAGTAAGGCCCCAGCCTTCCCGGTTGTAGGCCACGGTGGACTCGTATTTGAGCGTTTTGGCGTTGTACTTGAACGCCACCTTGTTGGTCCAGGTGAGGATGTACAGGGTTTCTCCCAGAATTACGGAACCTTCCCCGAAGTACTTTCGGGCAAAACGCTGGTTGGTAAGGGGTTTTCCGCTTTCCAGGTCCACTGTGCGCAGGCAACTGGAGCCGTACTGTCCGGTGGTCTCGTAGAGCGTTCCCTCATGGAAGAACAAGCCCTGGGTATAGGCATCCCGCTGGTGCGGATACTCTTTGAGCACCTTCACGCGGTACTGTTTCACCTGCGCGCCGGAACAGGCGCACAGGAAAAGACACAAACTGCTAAGCAGGGCTATCCGTGAAAAATGACTCATCATTCGGTGCAACAAAGTTAGCAATATTCCCGAAAAAAATGCCGATATTTGGGAAAGATTGAGCCAGCGAACCTACATAGCCATAGACTTGAAGTCTTTCTACGCTTCCGCGGAATGTGTTGCACGGGGGCTGGATCCGCTTACCACCCATCTGGTAGTGGCCGACGAGAGCCGGACGGACAAGACCATCTGCCTGGCCGTAACCCCGGCCCTGAAGGCGTATGGCATCCCGGGCCGGGCACGTTTGTTTGAGGTGAAGCAGCGGGTAGCGCAAGTGAATGCGGCGCGAAAGCCGGGCACTCCCCCGTTGGAATTTCTGATTGCAACGCCACGGATGGCCTATTACGTAGAGGTCAGCAGCCGCATATACGGCATCTACCTCCGCTTCATCGCCCCGGAGGACATTCACGTCTATTCCATCGACGAGGTGTTCATCGACGCCACCCACTATCTCTCCCTTTACAAAACCACGCCGCACGAACTGGCCATGCGCCTGATCCGGGAAGTACTCAAGGAGACGGGGATTACGGCCACCGCCGGTATCGGCCCCAACCTGTACCTATGTAAGATTGCCATGGACGTGGAAGCCAAGCACAGGGATGCAGACAAGGATGGGGTGCGCATAGCCGAGCTGGATGAAATGAGTTATCGGCAAAAATACTGGAGCCATCGGCCCCTGACGGATTTCTGGCGCATCGGCCGGGGCACGGAAGCGCGCCTGCAGAAACTGGGGTTATGGACGCTGGGAGACGTGGCTCGCTGCTCGCTCCGGAACGAGGAAGCCCTTTACAAGGCCTTCGGCGTTAATGCCGAACTGCTCATAGACCACGCCTGGGGCTGGGAGCCCTGTACCATGGCCGATATCAAATCCTATCGGCCCACCGAAAGCAGCCTTTCCATCGGGCAGGTGCTTACGCGTCCCTATCCCTTTGAACAGGCGGCGCTCATAGTGCGCGAAATGACAGACTCGCTGGTATTGAGCCTGGTGGACAAGAAACTGGTCACGGACCAGCTGGTCCTGCATGTGGGGTACGAAAGCGGAAAACCTTCCGGCTTCAAGGGCGCCATGGTAGCCGATTGGTACGGCCGTGCCACCCCAAAACCTGCTCACGGCAGCATGAACATGGACTTTCCCACATCCTCCACCACTCTGATAATGAAGGCTATGATGGAGCTCTTCCACCGGATTGTGCATCCGTCACTGACGGTGCGGCGGATATATGTGGTGGCGGCCCATGTCATGGACGAAAACAAGGTGGAAGGCCGCCAGATGAGCCTTTTTGACGAGAATCCGGTAGATTTGGAGAAAGAACGGCGGCAGCAGGAAGCCATCCTGGCCATCCGGCAGAAGTTCGGCAAGAATGCCATCCTGAAAGGGATGAACTTCGAGGAAGGCGCCACCGCCCGCGAAAGGAATCAACAGATAGGAGGACACAAGGCATGACCCCGTACGACGACATCATCCATCTTCCCCACCCCACTTCCAGGCGGCATCCCCGGATGTCACTATCCGACCGGGCCGCGCAGTTCGCCTCCTTTGCCGCTCTCAGGGGTTTCGAAGAGGAAATTGACCGCACCCTGGAAGAAAGGCTGGAATCTTTCAATGACCCTCCAGCCAGCCAAGAGTGAAACGATAATGCAGCCGGCTGCTCAGCAGATGAATCACGCCATCCGGACTCTGGGTGCAGGCCAGGTAGCCTTTGGGCTCGGCATGGGTAGCGTCCATGGTAAAGGTTCCCGTCCAGGCGCCGCCATCCAGCACGCGCTTTTTCCCGTCCGTAAGCAGTTTTTTCACGGGCCAGTTCTCCCCTTCATCGTAACTCAACGCTGCAAAAAGGCCATCCTCCCCAAAAGAGCAAAGCATCAACGGTCCCTCCCTTAAGCGCTTGAGAACCAGTCTCTGACCACTGCCGATGGGCGGAAATTCCGCAGCCTTGTACTCCCAGGTGTAACCACCATCGGCCGACAAACTGCAAGGCATATTCCCATCTATAGCGTTTCCCCGGCCGAAAGCCATCAGCCGGCCATCTTTCAATTCCACGATGCCGGCATGGATACCTTTGATAATGCTGCCGGTGTCTTCCCAGGTCTGTCCTCCGTTCCGGGAAACGTGAAGTGCTGTACCCGCTTCCCCGTCCGGCCCGGCGTCGCAGCAAAGAAGGATGTCCCCTGCCCTTGTGATAATGGGGCCGGCTATCACCTGGTGACGTACCTCATGCGTCGGCTCGATGTAACGAAGCGGAGTCCAGGTTCCATCGGCCGTGAGCATTCTCATGGCAAGGGCCAGATCCTTCCATTCACCCGCATCTCCAACGCCTTGGAAATGCAGGATTTCGCCATTATCCAACGTAAGGAGGGCGCTTCCGGTCATATTCCGGCCCGGCACCTTGCAAAAGAACTTGGCGGGAGACCACTGCTCTCCGTCATAGTACGATTGCAGTACCACCATCTCTCTTCCTGCCTCGGCATCCGCAGAGTACCAGATGGCCAGTAGTCCACCGCCCGGCAAAAAGGTCACCGCCGGCTGATGGTTGTGAGCATAAAACGGCGTTTCCCCGTCTACGGGAGGAATCACATAGGGAATGGGTTCCAGGAAAAAAGGTCCGTCCACGGATTCAGGCATTTTGGTGGATGGAACGTTCATTTTCAGGGGTTCGTCCACGGATTCGGGCGTTTTGGTGGACGGGGCGGCTTCTACCACGCGAAAACCTAAAAGAACGGACCTGTCTTCAGGGATGGAGGCCGATCGGTAATTCGAAGCCAGGAACTCAACGGGCGTATTATGACTGCCGCCGCGCACGGCCCGGTACTGCCCGCCCACCAGATCCTCACACCACTCCTCCACATTGCCGTGCATGTCGTAAAGGCCCCACGCGTTGGGGGCGAACTGGGCTACCTTCAAACTGACAGGTACTTTGTCGCGGGTGTTCTCCTGCTGCTTCCACTGGTCCATAGGAAAAGTATCTCCCGTATTGTACGCCGAGGTGGTGCCGGCCCGGCAGGCATATTCCCATTCCGCCTCGGTAGGCAGGCGGAAATACCGGCCGGTCTTCCGGGAAAGCCATTCGCAGTAGGCCGATGCATCTTCCCAGCTGACCATGATTACGGCTTCGTCATCGGCCTCAGAGAATCCATTATACCCGCGGAATGTGCGGTGTGAAGGGTCAAAGGCTTCATACTGGGCATTGGTTATTTCCATGGCACTCATTCGGAAACCACCGTCCGGAATCTTTACCATTTCAGGGACCGGGACCTTTGTACAGGCCACCAACAGGCTCAATATGACGAATGAGGAACATTTCATAGCGTAAAGATAAGGATTATTTAGCGGAAATGATTATTTTTGTAGATTAGACAACTAATTACAAACGCTATATGATTAAAGTTAACGTGAATGGCTGCTCCAGTTTTGTGGATGCCGCCCTGTATGAAACCTATGTAAAGAAGGCCCTGGACGCCTTTGATGTGCTCAAGAATGAGACCGGTGCCGGAAACGACTTCCTGGGCTGGAAAAAGCTTCCCCGCCAGATTACGGACCGTGAACTGCACGACTACGAAGCCATCCGGGACAAATGGGCCAAGAAGGGCGTGGACCTGGTGATAGCTATCGGCATCGGCGGCAGTTATCTGGGTGCCAAGTGCGTAATGGAGGCTCTAAGCCACAACTTCGCCAAACAGCTCAAGCGCAAGGATGCCGCCGAGGTAGTCTTCGCCGGCAACAACCTCTCCGAGGAATACCTGGCCGAACTGATGGACCTGGCCCAGGAACGTAACACGGCCTGCATCGTCATTTCCAAGAGCGGTACCACCACGGAACCCGCCGTGGCCTTCCGCGTTGTGAAGCAGTACCTGGAGAACAAATACGGCAAGGCCGAGGCAGCCGACCGCATCGTTGCCATCACCGATGCCAAAAAAGGTGCCCTCAAAACCCTTTCCACCCAGGAGAATTACGAGACCTTCGTGGTTCCGGACAACGTGGGTGGCCGTTTCAGCGTGCTAACTCCGGTGGGACTCCTTCCCATTTGCGTGGCCGGTTTTGACATCCGTGCCCTGGTTGAAGGTGCCCTGGATGCCATGAAGGGACTGGAAATCAAGAGCGAGAAGAACCCCGCCGTCATCTATGCCGCCATGCGCAACTGCCTCCACACGGAACTGGGCAAGAGCACGGAAATCCTGGTAAACTACAACCCCAAACTCACTTACGTGGCCGAATGGTGGAAGCAGCTCTACGGTGAATCCGAAGGCAAGGACGGCAAGGGCATCTACCCCGCCAGCGTGAACAACACGGCCGATCTGCACTCCATGGGTCAGTTCATCCAGGAAGGTTCCCGCATCATGTTCGAGACCGTGTTGCACGTGGACCGCGCCCAGCGCAGCATAGTGATTGAGTCGGATCCCCAGAATCTGGACCAACTCAACTTCCTGGCCGGCAAACATGTGGAGCATTGCAACCACATGGCCGAACTGGGTACCGTTCTGGCCCACATCGACGGCGGAGTACCGCAGATGCAGGTATGCATGGAAAAAGTAGACGCTTTCAACCTGGGCGGGCTGCTCTATTTCTTCGAGTTCGCCTGCGGTGTAAGCGCCTACCTTCTGGGTGTAAACCCCTTCAACCAACCCGGTGTAGAGGCCTACAAGAAGAATATGTTCGCCCTGCTGGAAAAGCCCGGATACGAAGAGGCCACCAAGGCCATCAAGGAGCGCCTGTAGTTTCGCTGATTATCAAGCACTTAAAGAATCCTCCCTGTGACTGCGGTTACAGGGAGGATTCTTTAAATAGCTGTGCTTCAAGCTGTTGGCTATTTCCCAAACCAGGCCAGGCATTTGGCACAGAGGTCGGAGACAGCTTTCCAGTCTCCGGCCTTTATTGTTTCCTTGGGGAAGAGTTTGGAACCCATGCCCACGGCAGTGACACCGCTCCTGGCCCAGGCCGAGAGATTCTCTTCGGTGGGTTCCACGGCGCCGGTGCACATAACCATAGCCCAAGGAAGCGGGGCCAGGATGTTCTTCACAAAGGCGGGACCTCCCACGGTACCGGCCGGGAAAACCTTCACCAGGTCGCAGCCGCGTTCCTGCGCGTGGACAATTTCCGTCACTGTAGCGCAGCCGGGGCTGTAAGGCACTCCGCGGCGGTTGGCGAGGGTTATCACCTCATCCACGCAGCAGGGACTCACCAGGAAATCGGCCCCCATCTGAATGTACAAGGCTGCGGTGGGTGCATCCAGAATGGTGCCGGCTCCCAGGGCCATTTCCGGGCATTCAGCCCGGACAAAGGCCATCAGCTGCTCGAAAACCTTGTGGGCTCCATCGCCACGGTTGGTAAACTCAAAGGCGCGGATGCCGCCGTCGTAGCAAGCCTTCACCACCTTCTTGGTGAGTTCCACATCGGCATTGTAAAACACCGGCACAATCCCGGTCTTCCGGATGATACCAATGGTATCTATTTTATTGAACTTACTCATACTTCTTTCACTGCGAAGGATATTGCTTCAAAAATCGCCTTCGCTTCGCTCCGGCCCCTCCCACTTCGTGGGCCCCTCCCTCTTACGCGGCCGAGGGTGGCCACGGTTTTTTGAAGCAATATCCTTCTCCGCTAATAATTATCTACTCACACGGCCGGAGCCGCCACCGGCCATAAGGCCTTCCACTTCGGCTACGGTTACGCGATTATAGTCGCCGGGGATGGTGTGTTTAAGGGCCGATGCAGCAGCAGCGAATTCGATGGCCTGATGGTCGGTGGGATAGGTCAGAAGGCCGTACAGGAGGCCGCCCATGAAAGAATCGCCGCCGCCTACGCGGTCCACGATGTTTGTGATGTCATAGCGCCGGCTCTGCCAGAGGGTTGAACCGTCGAAGAGCACGCCGCCCCAGGTGTTGTGGTTGGCGTTGATGGAGCCGCGGAGGGTGATGGCCACCTTCTTGCAACGGGGGAACTTCTCCATCAGCTGACGGCAGACGCTCTCGAAACGGGTCTGGTCGATCTCGCCGCCGGTCTTTTCGGCATCAAATCCTTCGGGCTTGATGCCGAATTCCTTCTCGGCATCTTCCTCGTTGCCCAGGATGAGGTCGCAGCCCGCCACCAGTTCCGGCATCACTTCGGCCGCGGTCTTGCCGTAATTCCAGAGTTTCTTGCGGTAGTTGAGGTCGCAGGAGACCTTCACACCCATCTCGTTAGCTACCTTGATGGCTTCCAGGCAGGCATCGGCCGCGCCCTGGCTAAGGGCGGGAGTGATGCCGGTCCAGTGGAACCAGTCGGCCCCCTTCAGGACTTCCCTCCAGTTCACCATGCCCGGTTTAATCTCCGAAACAGAACTGTGGGCACGGTCATAGATCACCTTGGAGCCGCGGGCAACGGCACCGGTTTCCAGGAAATAGATTCCCAGGCGTTCACCGCCGTACACCACTGCGTCCAGATTCACGCCGAAACTACGGAGCTCGGCCGCGCACATGGCGGCTATGTCATTCTTGGGAAGACGGGTGACAAAGTGGGCGTCAATGCCATAATTGGCCAGAGAAACGGCCACATTGGCCTCTCCGCCGCCAAAATTCACATCCAGTTGACGGGCCTGTGCAAAGCGCAGGTATCCCGGTGTGGAAAGGCGAAGCATCACTTCGCCGAAGGTTACTACTTTAGCCATTTTATACTGTTGTTTTATCTTAAATCCTTGGTTGCACACCAGTCCATATCGTTGTAGTCGTCGTTCTCTCCGCACATGCCCCAGATAAAGGTGTAGTTGCGAGTAGCACAGGCGCTGTGAATGCTCCATTGAGGGGAAATCACCGCCTGTTCATTATGCATCCAAATGTGCCGGGTTTCCTGGGGCTCGCCCATGAAATGGCACACGGCGGCATCTTCAGGCACTTCAAAATAAAAATAGACCTCCATCCGGCGGTTGTGGGTATGGGCAGGCATGGTGTTCCAGGTACTGCCCGGAGAGAGTTCCGTCATACCCATCTGCAACTGGCAGCAGGGTACCACTTCCTTCACCAGCAGGCGGTTGATGGTGCGCTCGTTGGATTCTTCCAGGCTGCCCAGGTGCATCACCACGGCGTCTTTCTTGGACACCTGCTTCACGCCCGTCTCTTTATGAGCGGTGGCCGAGCAGAAGTAAAAGTGCGCCGGATGCTCCGGATTCACGCTCCTGAAGGTGACGTGGCGATTGCCCCGACCCACGTAGAGCGCCTCTTTGAAGGGGATGGTATATTCCTCCCCCCCTACTTTCACAACACCCGTACCACCTACATTGATAATACCCAGTTCACGGCGCTGGGTGAAGAAATCGGCCCGCAGGACCTCGGGAGCGCTGAGCAGCAACTCTTCCTTCACTGGGACGGCACCGCCGGTGATGATGCGGTCGAACATGGAATAGACCATATTGATTTCGTCGGCCACCATCAGTTTCTCCACCAGGTATTCCTGGCGCAGGCGCTGCGTATCATAGTGTTTGGCGTCCAGATTGCCGGACGCTTGTCTTACTTCACAGTTTAGTTTCATTTCACAAAGATAGCATTATTTGGGTTGTTTTCCGATATAGGCCAGGATACCGCCATCCACATACAGGATGTGTCCGTTCACGGCATCTGAGGCGTGCGAAGCCAGGAATACGGCAGGACCGCCCAGTTCGTCGGGATTCAGCCAGCGGCCTGCTGGGGTTTTGGCACAGATGAAACTGTCAAAGGGATGGCGGTTTCCGTCGGGCTGCTTCTCCCGCAGCGGAGCGGTCTGGGGCGTAGCTATGTAACCCGGCCCCAGGCCGTTACACTGGATGTTGTACTCGCCATATTCGGAACAGATGTTACGGGTGAGCATCTTGAGGCCACCCTTGGCCGCGGCATAGGCCGATACGGTCTCGCGCCCGAGTTCGGACATCATGGAGCACACGTTGATAATCTTGCCTTCCCGGCGTTCCATCATCTCCGGCACTACGGCGGCACTGCAGATGTACGGCCCCACCAGGTCCACGTCAATCACGCGCTGGAATTCCTCCCGCTTCATCTCGTGCATGGGGATGCGCTTGATGATACCGGCGTTGTTCACCAGAATGTGGATGGAGCCCACCTCCTGGTGGATGCGTTCCACCAGTGCTTTTACCTGCACTTCATCTGTGACATCACACACATATCCATGCACGTTGACGATACCGGCTTCCTTATAGGCGGCCAAACCCTTCTGCATGGATTCCTGATTGCTGGTATTGAAGATAATATTGTCTATGCCCGCCTCCACAAAGGCCTTTGCAATGGCAAAGCCGATACCGTATGCGGCACCCGTTATCCAGGCATTCCTGCCTTCCAATGAGAATAACTGCTTCATTTTTGTTTACTTACAAGGTTGAACCATGCAGCGGCATCTTTAATTTCACCCTTTGACCAGCAGGAACCGAAACTGTAACGGAACGCTTCCCCGCTGCGGATTTCCCGGGTGCAGATGCCGTGGATACCATCCTCCGTAACGAAGGATTCCCCGGCTTCCGGAACCACCACAGCCACGCCCAACAGGCCGTCTTCCGGCTCGATACTCTGGTCTGAGGCATGCTCCCAAAGGGCATAGTACCCGGTTCCCAGCCGCTCCTCCACCAGGGTCTCCTGAGCGGGATGCCGGTTTACGCCGGCAGCGATGGTGAGGGTTTCCGTACCCGCGAAGGTATAGGTATCCTCCACGTCGCAGAAATAGCTGTCGGGCAGCACGGTAACCTTCTTGTGCAACGACACGGAAACGCTTTCCGAAGCCTGCCAGACCGGATAATTAAGGATAAAGACCACCTTGTCGGGCCTTACCTCCACCATCTCGAATGAGCGGTAGTTGGTGGAAGGATAGCAAAGATTTCCATCAAGCAGCGGAGCCGATGCACCGCCGCCCAGCGAAACGGCCACTTTGTAGCAGTCCTTTCCCCCGTGGTTGTGATGGTAGTAGTCGGGGTCCACCATGGCACCTTTGTACCACTGATCGGCCACCAGCTTTCCGGGCAGTTTCACCCAGATGTCAATGCCGGGCGATGTAGGATTGCCTTCCAGGGCCTCGCCGTAGAATCGGCCGGCCACCAAGTTGTTCTCGAAGACAAAATCATCGGCCCGTTCGGGAACATAGCGCGCCATTACCTTTACCTCCGGAGCTCCTTTGCAGCCCGCCAAGGTAAGGATCAACGCCGAAAAGATGAGGAGCTTTTTCATGCTACACCTCCACGGGTTTATACTTGGGAACCAGGCTCTTCATGATGCTCCAGGCAATCAGGTAGGCAAGGCCGCAGAAGCAGAACATGATGAAATAGCCCGCCGGCTTGCCTTCGAAGCCCATGAAATGGAAGGCGGCACCGGCATTCTCGGCATAGGTGAACAAATTGCCCGCCACCTTTTGAACAATCATGGAGCCGATACCGCCCGCCATGGCACCGATACCCGTAATGGTGGCAATGGTGCTCTTGGGGAACATATCGCCGATGGTGGAGAACAGGTTGGCACTCCAGGCTTGATGACCAGCGCCAGCCAGGCCGATGAGGATGGCAGGCCACCAGGGGTTGTTTAAGCTGATGCCCAGCGGCTGGGCGAAGAGGGCGGCTATGGGGAAGAAAGCGAAGATGAGCATGGCCAGCATACGGCCGGTGTAAGGATGCATCCCCTTCTTCTCCACAAACAGTTTGGGCAAGTACCCGCCGAAGATGGAAATCACCGTCACAATGGCGTACAGCGTGAAAATGAGCCCCTGACCCAGACCGGAAGTGGCAGGAGCATGGAACTGGTTGCTGAAGTAGGACGGAGCCCAGAACAGGAAGAACCACCAGACGCCGTCGGTAAAGAACTTACCGGTGATGAAGGCCCAGGTCTGCTTGTATTTGAAGCACTGGAGCATAGGGATAGACTTCTGCTCGGCAATGGCGGCTTTCTCGGCCGCCTCGGCGGCATCGTCCTGATGGATGTATTCTATTTCGGCCTCATTTACGTGCCTGGATTCCTCGGGTTTGTCGTACATGAAGGCCCAGAAGAACATCCAGATGAAGCCCAGGCCGCCGATGATGATGAAGGCCCATTCCCAGCCCAGAGACTTGGCCAGCGGCGGAATGCATAGCGGAGCAGCCAGCGCACCCACGGAAGCACCGGCATTAAAGATAGAGGTTGCAAAGGCCCGGTCCTTTTTGGGGAAATATTCGGCCGTCACCTTGATGGCCGCCGGGAAGTTGCCGGCTTCACCCAGCGCCAGGATGCCCCGGCACAGGAGGAAGAGCCATACGGAAGTGGTGGAAACTGCCAGAGCCGCATTGGAGCCGATCTCCACGGCACGCATCGCAGCCACGGAATCCAGGCCGGTGAGATGGGCGGTAGCCCAGCCGCAGGCAGCATGGAGGCAGGCGCCGCCCGACCATACGCCGATGGCAATCAGGTAGCCCTTCTTGGTCCCCATCCAGTCCACGAACTTGCCGGCGAACAGGCAGGCGATGGCGTAGAAAATGGAGAAGAAAGAGGTGATGGTGCCATAATCGGCATCGGTCCAGTGGAATTCCGGCTTGATGAATTCCTCATAGGTAAGAGACAGTACCTGGCGGTCCAGATAGTTCACCGTGGTAGCCACAAACAGCAGCGAGCATAGCCACCAGCGCCAGTTGGTCATCAGTTTGCTCTGTGTATTGCTCATATTGTCAAGCGATTACGGTTTTAACTGCTTCCCTCATGCCTTTTTCCTGGATGAGGGCCAGGTTGGCGGTGAGAAGGTCTGTGAGGCCGGGAATGGCATTGAGGTCCTCGCCCCAGATAAAGTCATCGGCCAGGACGCCTTCGGCCACTTTACGCACATCACCCGTGGCCCAGAGGTCCTTCAGCAGCTGCATGATCTTGGGATCGTCGTTGGGGACAATCTCGTCTTCGCCGCGCTTTCCGCCTTTGTAATAGGTGCAGATGCCGGCGAGACCCAGTACCAGGCCCTTCGGCAGTTCGCCTTTGCGATCCAGATAGGTTTTGAGGCCAGGCAGATCGCGGGTCTTGAACTTGGGGAAGGAATTGAGCATGATGCTGGTAACGAAGTGCTTCACGAAGGGGTTGCGGAAACGCTCCATCACATCGGAGGCGAATTTCTCCAGTTCTTCCTTCGGGAGGTTCAGGGTGGGAAGCAGTTCTTCGAACATCACTTTCTTCACAAACAGGCCGATTTCCGGGTCCTCGCAGCATTCCTTCACGGTATTGAGGCCGCTCAGGTAACCAACAGGACTCAGTACCGTATGGGGGCCGTTCAGAAGCGTCACCTTGCGCTCGTGGTAAGGAGCCTCGGAAGGCACGAAAAGTACGTTCAGGCCGGCTTTGTCGGCCGGGAATTCGGCAGCCACCTCCTTGGGAGCCTCGATTACCCACAGGTGGAAGATTTCGGCCTTGTCCAGCAGATTGTCCTGGTAGCCCACCCGCTCGCAAAGGGCGGCAGCGTTATCCCGCGGATAGCCGGGGACTATGCGGTCCACCAGCGTGCAATACATGCCGCAGGCCTCCTCGAACCAGACGCTGAAGTCCGGGCCCAGTTTCCACAGGTCTATATACTGACGGATGCACTCCTTGAGATGCTTGCCGTTTTCAAAAATCAGTTCACAGGGGAATACGATGAGCCCCTTGGACATGTCGCCCTTGAAATGCTGCCAGCGGTGATACAGCAGCTGGGTGAGCTTGCCGGGATAGGAGCTGGCAGGTTTGTCATCCAGTTTGCAGGTCGGGTCGAAGGCGATACCGGCTTCCGTAGTGTTGGAAATCACGAAACGGATTTCCGGCTGTTCGGCCAGAGCCAGATAGGCGTCGAAATTCTCATAGGGGTTCAGGCCCCGGGAAATCACGTCAATCAGGTCCACGCTATCCACGGGTTCTCCGTTCTGCAGACCCTGCAGATTCAGGTGATATAGGCCGTCCTGCTCGTTAAGCCAGCCCACCATACCCTTTTCAATGGGCTGGACCACCACCACGGAGCCGTTGAAGTCGGTCTTCTGGTTGGTCTTCCAGATAATCCACTCGATGAATGCGCGAAGGAAGTTGCCTTCGCCAAACTGAATCACCTTCTCGGTGTAGCGCTTCGCCTGAGGCGCGCTGGTACGGTTTAGTCGTTCCATTGTTATTGATTATTATAAAGTTACTCCTTGTTTGAAAATGGCAATCTCCCGGATGCCGTGTTTTTCATTGTTAACGGGTTCGCCTGAGGCCACGGACAAAACATACTCCGTGAAACGGGCAGTCACCTCCTCCATCGGAGAGTCCTGGGCCAGGACACCTGCGTTAAAGTCTATCCAGGAAGGCTTTCCTTCGAAGAGCGGGGTGTTGGTGGAGATCTTCATCGTGGGCACAAAACTGCCGAAAGGCGTGCCGCGGCCGGTGGTGAACAGCACCAACTGGCAGCCGCTGGCAGCCAGGGCCGTGGATGCCACCAGGTCGTTTCCGGGGGCCGATAAGAGATTCAGACCCCTCACCTGCAGCCTTTCGCCGTACTTGAGGACCCCCCGCACGATACTCTTACCACATTTCTGCGTGCAGCCCAGGGACTTTTCCTCAAGCGTAGAGATGCCGCCGGCCTTGTTGCCGGGTGAAGGATTCTCGTATACAGGCATTCCCTGCTTCATGAAATACTCCTTGAAGTCATTGATAAGGCTCACTGTCTTATCGAAAGTCTCCCGGTCCTGGCAGCGGTTCATCAGGATGGTTTCGGCTCCAAACATCTCCGGCACCTCCGTGAGTACGGTGGTACCGCCTTGAGCCACAATCCAATCGGAGAAGACGCCCAGGAGCGGATTGGCCGTTATGCCGGAAAGCCCGTCCGAACCGCCGCACTTCAGGCCGACACGAAGCTCACTCACCGGAACATCCTCCCGAACGTCCTTCGATGCCACGGAATAGATTTCCCGAAGCAACTGCAGGCCATATTCCACCTCATCCTCCACCTTTTGGCAAACGAACATCTTCACACGGGCTTCGTCCACGGGTCCCACCAACTCACGGAAAGCGTCCAACTGGTTGTTTTCACAGCCCAGAGACACCACCAGTACGCCGCCGGCGTTGGGGTGATGTACCATATCGGCCAGCACGGTACGGGTGTTCTCATGGTCCTGTCCCAACTGGGAGCAGCCGTAGTTGTGCGGGAAGGCCACTATGGCGTCCACGGAAGATTCTTCGCTCCGCTCAGAATGACAGATCTCGGCCTTGAAACGGGTCACAATCTGCTCGCAGATGCCGTTTACGCATCCCACGGTGGGGATTATCCAAATCTGGTTGCGAACACCCACCTGGCCGTCGGCGCGACGGAAACCTTTGAAAGTATATTTATCGGCCGATGCGGGAATCTCTTCCAGAGCAGGCTCATATTTGTACTCCAGCAACCCTTCCAGATTGGTTTTGATACAGCTATGATCCACCACTGTTCCTGCAGGAGCGTCCAAGGTAACATGGCCGATGGGAAAGCCGTACTTGATTACATCCTCCCCGGCCCTGAGGCTTTTCAGCACGATTTTATGGCCGCGGGGGACATCGGCAAGCAGTGTTACGCCTTCCACTGCCTCTCCCCTGGAAAGATCCTGGAGCGCAACGGCTACATTGTCGGCGGGATTGATTTTGATATACCTCATATCAGAAGTTGAAGTAGTTCTTGGCGTTGTTGTAGGAAATGTCTTCCACCATCCGTCCGATAGTCTCCAGTTCGCTCGCCGGCAGCTTGCCTTCTTCCACATCCTTACCCAGCACGTCGCAGAGGATGCGGCGGAAATACTCGTGACGGGGATAGGAGATGAAGGAGCGACTGTCCGTGAGCATGCCCACGAAACGGCTGAACAGGCCCAGGACGCTCAGGGCATCCATCTGCCTGCGCATGCCGTTCTCCTGATCCAGGAACCACCAGCCGCTGCCGAACTGCATCTTACCCGGGAAAGTGCCGTCGTTGAAAGTATAGAGCATGGTCATCATCACCTCATTGTCCTTGGGATTGAGGCAGTAGAGGATGGTCTTGGTGAGTTTGTCCTCTGCGGCCAGGCGGTCAAAGAACTTATGGCCGGCAGCGGCAATTTCCTGGTCGTGAATGGCATCATAACCCGTATCGGGGCCGATCAGGCCGAACATCTTGCTGTTGTTGTTGCGGATGGCGCCGATGTGGAACTGCTGGGTCCAGCCGGCCTCGGCGTCCATCACAGCCTGGTCGTGGAGGAAGGCGCTCCGGAACTTCTCCAGCTCCTTGGGATGGGGCGTAATACCCATCAGCACTTTCTTGAAAATGAGCTCTATCTCCACCTCCTTGTAATCACAGGAATAGAAGTTCTCCAGACCATGGTCGCTCAGTTTGCATCCGTTGGCGGCAAAGTAGTCGTGCCGTTTCTTCAGGGCCTCGCAAAGGTCGGCATAGGAATCGATTTCCATATCGGCCGCCTCGCCCAGCTGCTTCAGATAGGTCTTGTAGGCAACGGGGTTCTCTATGGCCATGGCTTTGTCCGGGCGCCAGGCGGGAATCACCTTCGTGCCGAAAGGATTCGCGGCAATCATCTTGTGCCAGCGAAGGTCATCGGCCGGATCGTCGGTGGTGCATACGGTCTCCACGTTAAACTTGCGGATGAGGGCCTGTCCGCGGAATTCGGGCGTTGCCAGCAGGGCATTGCATTCTTCAAATATCTCCCGGGCCGTGGCCGGGCAAAGGAGCTTGTCAATGCCGAATACCCGGCTCAGTTCCAGATGCGTCCAGTGATAGAGCGGATTCCGCATGGTGTAAGGAACCGTCTCGGCCCATTTCCGGAAAGTCTCCCAGGAATCGTATTTCCCGCCGGTGATGTAATCCTCATTTACACCGTTGGCCCGCATTGCGCGCCATTTGTAATGGTCTCCGTAGTGTCCGTCCACCAGCCACAGCTGGGTGATGTCCCGGAACTGGATGTTTTCGGCTATTTGCTGCGGAACCAGGTGGCAGTGATAGTCAATGATGGGCATCTTTTCCGCGTGCTCGTGATATAGCCTGCGGGCGGTCTCCGTCTGGAGCATGAAGTCTTGATGTATAAAGCTCATAATAGATAATTTAATCGTTTTGGAAGGGAGTCGGGGTATCACCCCCGGCTCCCTTTGATAAACACTACCAGCGTCTGTCACCGTAGCCCTTGTAGGCACTCTTGACGGTGAACTTGCCGGTGGTGGGATCGGCACTGAACGGGGTCTCTTCCAGTACCTGGCCGGCGGCCTCGATATCTTCGGCAGTCATGGTGTTCCACCAGCTGTATCCTTCAGTGGTGTCTATGTCGAAGAAGAGGTTGTCCGTAATGTAAGGATGCATAATCTTCTCGGAAGCAGAGGAAACCAGTTTCGGGAAACCATTGGCCTGGGAAGGAGTCTCTGCAGCCCTGTGCATGGATGCGAAAATGTTCTTCTGCACCAGGATACGGCGGGCGGAAGAGCCCAGCGAAGCGGGTGCAATGGCGGCAGAAGAACGCACGTGCATGATGCCGTTGTTGTCCTTGCTGTCCACGGAGCACAGGTTGTAGAAAGTATTGTTCTCCACGGTCACGGCTCCGCAGCTGACAGCAGCATCCACACGAAGGAAAGTACGGATACCGTTATAGAAGGAACTGTTGCGCACGGTGATACTGGAAACACTGCCTTTGCGGAAGTCGATGAAGTCTCCGCCGGTACCGAAATCGTGCACAAGGACATCTTCTACACGGACAGAGCCCATCACAGATTCACCGGAGCCGGAGATAAGGCGGTTGCCGTAGCCATATACCTCGCAGTCCTTGAGAGTAATGCCATCCATTACGGCCGTTGCGGCAATGTCAATCATGTTACCCACCTTTTTCTCTTCTTCACCCGCCATGTAAACGCCGTTCAGGCGGAGATTCTCCAGCACGAACACACCGTCGGGAGCATTCAGTTTGAAGCCACCCACCACTTCGGGTTTCACACCGTTGTAGGAAACGCCCTTCAGGGTAAGTCCATTGGCCAGGGTCATGGCACCGCCCTCGGCACCTTCCACGCCGGTGAGGTCATAGGTGCCTGCCTTGAGGCTGATTACCTGCTTACCGGCATCGATGGCGCTGAGCAGTTCCCCGACATTGGCCACCGGGAAGGCCTCGCCGGCGGCAGGAGCATTCTTGATCCAGCGGGGATCACCCACTTTTTCACTGGCTACCAACGCGTGAACCACAGTAAAGTCTTCATTGACAGCATCCTGGAAAACATCGGCAGTCAAAACCACGCCGTTACCAGCGGTAGCCACCTCCTTCGGGCTGTAGGCCCACCAGCTGTACTCGGCATCTGTATTGTTCTCCGTGGAGAGCACGTCGGCAAAGTAGTTGTGGCTGAAAGAAGGAACTGCGATGGCGGAAGAAGCCTTGGAAACTAACTTCGGGAAGCCCTGAGCATTACTGGGAGCTTCTTCTGTCCTGTGCATGGAGGCGAAGAGGTTGTCCTTTACCACAACCTGGCCAGCTCCGGTGACAGAACTGCTGCGAACGTGGAATATACCGTTGTTATCCTTGCTGTCTACGAAGCAGAGATTGAAGAAGGTATTGTTCTGGACCAGTACGGAGCCGCACACCACGGCAGCATCAATACGGGCAAAAGTGCGGATACCGTTGGCAAAGGTGCTGTTAACCACCTTAACGGCATTGAGACCGCCCTTGCGCACATCGATAAAGTCTCCGCTGGTACCAAAGTTCTTCGCGTAGATTCCATTGATCACAAGAGAGCCCACGGAAGAGGTTTCCTTATCCTGATAGAACATGCGGTTCTTGAAGTTCTGGATGGTAATGCCGTCCAGGGTAACAGCGTTCACCTGGGCACCGTCCTGTACGTAGAAGGCATTGTCCAAGTCTGTTCCGTCCAGTGTGAGACCTTTGAGGGTGAAGGTGGTGACGCCGTTACCCAGCTCGAACTTACCTTTCACAAGGGCATTGCTGCCACCCACAAGGGTAAGCGGGTTGTTCAGCACAACGGCTGCAGCACTCACGTCATAGGTTCCGTCTGCAAGGGTGATTACCTTCTTACCGGCCGACAGCGCCGTCAAGAGGGCATCGGCATCGGAAACGGTAATCTCGGAGGAAGGCGTACTGCCGGCCATGGAATTCCAGCGGGGATCACCCACACCGGCATTCATCATCACCGCATTGGTGAGGGTGAAATCATAGGCCTGGGCATCCTTGCAAGGATCGGCAGGTAGGATAGCGCCGCCTTCAGCCGTAGCTTCTTCCTTGGACAGGTTCTTCCAGAAGGAATAGTCGGCCAGGGTTTCCTCGCAATTGAAGAAATAGTTGTTGCGGATGGTGGAAGGCACCAGACCGCCGCCGCTCTTGAACTTAGGGAAGCCGTTGGCGTGGGAAGGAAGGTTATCCGGGTCTATGAGGATGGAGTAGAAGAAGTTGTTCTCTACCACATAACTGTACAGTCCGTTGCCGGCAGCGCTGCGGATGTGCAGGATACCGTTGTTATCCTTGCTGGAAGAGTTGGTGGCCACCTTGTAGAACGTATTGTTCTTGATGAGAGCGGTGTTCATCTCGTGACCGGCATCGGTACGGACAAAGGTACGGCAGCTGTTGGCAACGGTGTTGTTCTCAAACACGAAGTTGTGGTGGGCGCCGGCACGCATGTCAATGTAATCCGCTCCGTCAGAACTGTCCGTAATCAGGTTGCCCTTGAAGATCACGTACTGGACATTGGAAGCGGCCTTGCCGGAATTGTCATAGAGAGCCTTGGTGCCATGCAACTTGCTGTCATAGATGGCAATGGTATCGGCAACAGGGGCGTTGGTCTTGTCATCGATTAGGACGGAGACCGCGCTGTCGCCCTCAGTGCTGGTGATATCCAGGTTGCGAAGGACAACGGAACCTCCTATCTCACCGGAAAGGGTGAAGCTGGCATTGACGGGCGTCTTCTTATCTCCTTCAGTCTGACCTTTCAGGTGCAGAGGAGCATTCAGGGTTACCTTGCCAATCTCGTACGGAGTGTCACTGTACTTCAAGGTGATGAAGTCCTTACCGGCTTCAAGGGCCGACATCAGGTCTGCCACGCTGGAGACAACGAACTCACTGGATTCTCCGCCACCGGCAGGCAGTACGGCGAAAGCAGCCTTACCTGCCTCGGACTGGGTATTATAGATGTCCTTGTCGGAAGGATTGGCATACACGGAAACCTCATAGCTTCCGGCGTCAAGCATGCTGGTGGTCTTGCCTTCGATGGTATACTGGAGACCGTCAACGGCATAGGTCTTTCCGCTGAATACCACGGAATAGCTGCCGGCATTCTCCACGGGTTCCCAGGAAATTTCCACATCCTTGGCTTCACCGGCGGTGAAAGCAGAAGGAGCAGCCTTGGGGGCCGGAGCCGGGAGGGCCGTGTTCACCTTGGAAACATCCTGTGACCAGGCCAGCTGGGCCAGCGCCACATTTCCGGTAGGATAGACATAGACCCAGGATTCTTCCGTCACATCGGTGATGAGAATCTTCTGCGTAGCAGGGGCATCGGCTACGGGAGCAACACCGCCCTTCACAATAACATCTCCACCGGCGACAGGCTGGGTAGCTACCACAAAATGAGCCTCACTGTTTCCGGCAGCGCGAATAACCACGGAACCGGGAGCATCAATCTTGAAGGCTGCATAGCCATCCACAGGAGCCTTAAGGCGGTTGGTAACGGCCGCATTCTGGAAAGCCAGCGTGCCATTTTCAACCACTACAGGACAGGTTTCAGAACCCACGATGAGAAGGTTCTCACGCACCATGCTCTTCTTGATGGTTCCGGCAAAATACTTGGCATTGCTCAAATCCCAGGTATGGGCCTCCTTGATGACTCCCTGAGTGAGATCTTCAGGTTCCTCCACATAAGGAGTCCACCACTTGGATGCACCCACTTCCTTACCGGAAATCACAGAATCCGGATCCAGGTTGAAGTAGCCACCCGCAGCGTTATGGCAAGGGTCTTTCTCCAAAGCCGAGAATCCGCCCAGGGCTGCTGTCCAGGTTTCGGTGAAATAGGTCTCGGCAATGTCAAAGTACCAGTTGTTGGAAGCCGCCAGGGCAATGTCTCCGGGAGTCTTATACTTGGCGTTGGCACTGCCGAAAATGGATTTCTCCACCATATGGAGTATCAGATTATTCTTGAAGGAAGTGCTTCCGGGAACAATCTGAAGACCGAACATACCGGCATTGTTGGCATTCTCTACGAAGTTGAGGTTCCACATGGTGTTATTCTCAACCACAAGGGCTTCGATGGAGCCGGCGTCAATCCGGATGAATGTACGCATACCCTGGGTAATGGTGTTGTTCACGAATTTCAGGGTTTTGATGGAGGTAGCCTGACGGATGTCGAAGACGTCGCCGCCGCCGGTACCGTCGGCATTGATCTTGGAAATCTCGCAGCTGTCATAAGTCACATCACCCAGCGCCATAGCCTTACCCCATTCGTAGATGAGACCCTTGGAATAATTGGTAATGACGCAGTTCTTATAGGTAATATTACCCACATTCTTGCCGTCCACGGCACCGCCGTTCTTGTTCTGGATGGCGAAGCCGAATCCGGAAGGGCTGGCGGCGGTGGGACCGCCGTTGAATTCCACGCCCTCGAAATACAGGTGGTGAAATCCGTCGGAAGCCCAGTTGTCGGCAATCTGGAGCTCACCCTGGATCACGGGCTTGGTGCCGTCGGCCGATTCCTCGCCGACGATGGCGAAAGGATTGGAAATGTCCACGGCCTCCAGGTCATAGGGAGAGCCTTCCATTTTCAGGTAAATCTGCGCACCGGCGGTCTTGATGGCATTCTGCAGAGCGGCCAGGGAGTTTACCTCGGTGAAACCGCTGACATCTGGTGTGGTCCAGGCATCCACCTGACCACGGCTGGCGCTCAGGTACATCAGGGTGAATACGTATTCCGTTCCGGAAGGCAGGCCGTTCACGGTAGCGGATGCGGCAGCAATCTCTTCCGCGGTAAGATCGTGAGAAATCCACACTTCGTCAGAACCGGGCAGATACAGGTCGATACGGGTAACTTCCTGGTAATCGGCCACATCCTTGCTCCAGGCAAGGGTAACGCTTTCTGCGGTGCGGGCAATCACCTTCAGGAAAAGGTTATCCTTCACGGCGAAGGTCTTGAAGGTTTTTCCATATTCGGCCACCTTGGATTCACCCTTCCCTTCCGCTCTGGCCTGAACGCTGAAAGTATAAGTCTTGTCGGCATCCAGTTTCTTCTGGTAAGGGACAGCGGACGGGGCCAGTTCCTCGGAGAGGAAAGGACTTCCGTCGGATGTGAGGACGGTGAGGACATACACCTCGGCATCCTTTGTCACATCCCAGGAGAAGGTGACAACATCGCCCAGGGCGGCGCTTACGCGCGCATTCAGGTTCATCGGCTGCAGGCAGCGGGAGAGATTCAGTTCCTCGTTGGGATTGAACTGCTCTCTTTGGCAGGAAGCAGATACGATGGCCACCAGGGCAACAATCGCATATTTGATTTTGTTCATCGCTTTCATAATTCTCGGGGAACATTAGAGGTTGTCGTAGCCATAATCGTTCTTGATATAGCCCTGAGAGTTGGTCATGGTATCGTTGAAGATGGGCCAGAACATATGCTGCTCGGGGTCGGCCACATAAATGCCTTCAATCCTTTCCTTGTAGAAACCTGTCTTCTTGGCATCATCATACTTGGTAACATATCCGGCAGAGAGTTCATATCCGGCCGGAGCTTTTTCGCCGGGAGCCAGGAAGAGGATGTTCAGGGACATACCGTCATCGGAAGGTGCGTAGGCAATGTCTCCGCCCAGATTTGCATAAAGGCCTTGCAGATCGCGGAGTTTCAGCATCTCGTCCTTGGCAAGGTCCAGGCTGCTCTTCAGGCGGTTCCAGCGGATCAGGTCGGCCTTGCGGAGGAATTCGCCACAGAATTCCAGGGCGCGTTCAAGCGCTACGGCCTCGAAGAAAACGTCCTTCGCAAGCGACACAGCGTTCACATAGATTTCGGCTTCGTCTTCGCCGCAGGCACGAGCACGGACCTCACGGAGGTATTCTTTGGCTTCGGCAGGACCGTTGAGCTCGTTCTCAATCTCGGCAGCCATCAGCAGGATATCGGCATAACGCATCACAACAGGCTTGATGCCGTCGTCGTTGCCACCGGTGTAAGGCTGGGCCTTCATCCACTCGTAGCGATACTTGCCGAAATACCATTTGCCGATGCCGGCGGGCTCCAGGGTATTATCCTTTAACCACTTGTAATTCACGCAAGTAACATCCCGGCGCTGGTCGTCAGCACCATACATGAAGTACACGGTGGGAAGCGGGCCTGCGTCACCGCCACGGGAAACACCGTTGGTGATGCTGGCGCCTTCGGAAGCGATGGCATAGGTGAAATTCCAGCGGCCACGGCCGGCACCGAAGGGAATCACGTACAAGGTCTCGTAAGAGGGACCTGCCGTGAGGTTGTTCATGTTGTTCTGGTTATACCAGTAGGCAGCGAAGTCCTTTTCCAGGGAAGCCTTTCCGTAGGCATCCTTCAGGTAAGCGAGGGCCTTGGGATAAAGGGTCTCCTTGGAGAGCTCCGGATCGGAGGAAAGGCGGATGGTACCCAGGTCGCCGGTTCCCACCATGCCGTCATCGGGACGGATGGCATATCCGGAGGCGGCCAGGGCGATACGGGCATAAAGCCCCTCGGCAAAAACCTTGTTCACCCGGTCCGTGCGGGAGGTGGCAGCGGTCTGCCCGGGATAAGGGAGGTAAGGGATGGCCTCGTCCAGATCGGAGAGTATCTGCTTGAAAATCACGTCACGGCTGTCCTTGGCCGCGTAGATGGCATCGGAGGTAAGGGAGGTGAAGCGGGCGGGAACATCTCCCCAGGCCTTGGTGAGGTCATAATAAATCATGGCGCGGAGGGTAAGGGCTTCGCCCAGGAGATAGGCCATATCGGCATTCTTCTCCACATTTCCGTATTCACGGATGCCCTCGATCACCAGATTGGCGCGTTCAATGCCCATGTACATCAGCGGGAACGGGCCGTTGCTCAGGTTAAGCTGACTGTTGTTGGGCAGGCAGTCGTATCCGGAGATGTCCGACCTGCCGTCACCCTTCTTATAGGTATTGTACCATTCGATGTCGGTATTGTGGCCATACCAGGGCAGGAAACGGCCGCGGTAGGAGTTCACCTCGCAGAAAGCCTCGGTGATGCCGAAAATGGTGCCTTCCGTGAGCGAGTAATTGGAATACACGGTGGCCGCGTCAAAAGCCGACGGGGAATCGCTGTCCAGGAACTTGTCGCAGGAAACCGCCAGGGCGGCGATCATGGCCGCAGAAAGGATATATGCAATCTTTTTCATATCTGTAGCGGATTAGAAGGTGAGGTTGATACCGGCCACGAAACCGATGCTCTTGGGATAGGCGGAATAATCGACGCCGGGAGTAAGCGGAGTGGCACGCCGGGTATCCACTTCCGGATCATAGCCGGAATACTTGGTGAGGCAGAGCAGGTTGGTGCCCGTCACGTAAACGCGTACGCGGCGCAGATGCACCTTCTGGGTGAGGCTTTCCGGCAGCGTGTAGCCGATGGTGGCACTCTGGAGCCTGAGGAAAGAAGCGTCTTCCACCGCCCAGTCGCTGAACACGGCATTGCCCACGAAGGGCGCCCACAAGGTCTTGCCGGCATTCACCTGCTTCAGGGTGGCGGGATCCGTAATCATTTCACCGGTATTCCAGTCAATATTGGTCCAGCGCTTGTCCACATCCATCAGATCCATCAGATTGCGGTTGGAGAACTTGCGGGAACTGGTGAATTCCACCTTGTTGGCGTTATACACCTGGTTGCCGATCATGAAGTTGAAGTTGGCGCTGAAATCAAAGCCATAGGCATAGCCGGAGAAGTTGAAACCACCGGTGAAATCCGGGGAGGCATTGCCGATGACTGTTCGGTCGGACACGGTAACCTTGTTGTCGTCACTTCCGTCCACATTCTTGTACTTGGGTGCGCCGGGCATCATATAGGTGGAACCGATTACGGCCGAGCAATCTACCACGCCTTCGTTGAGCACCCACTTGGAGCCGTTCCAGGTGAAATCGTCCACGCTGTACAATCCGTCACTGACATACCCGTACATATTGCCCAGCGGTTGGCCGACCTCCACTACATAATCGTCGCCGATTTCAGTGGAAGCCCAGTAGGACTGGGCCGTGATGCGCTGCAGACCGCCAAGATCCATCACCCGGTTCCGGTTATAGGCAATGTTGCCGCCGATATTCAGGGAGAAGTCTTTCTTGGAGATAATAGGGGCGTTCAGGGTGAGTTCGATACCACGGTTGCGCGTGCTGCCCAGGTTCCTGTACTGGCTGTCATAGCCGGATCCGGTGATAGGGAAATTGATAAGCAGGTCCTTGATATCGTTCTGATATACTTCCACGCTACCGCTCAGGCGTCCCTGGAGCAGACCGAAGTCCAAACCCACATTGTGGGTATAGGTGGTTTCCCAGGTGAGGTCCGGATTGTTCATGATCTTACCGGCCATCCAATAGTTAGTGCTCTGGCTCAGCCAAGCCGTGACGGTGGAACTGTACTGCTTGGAGATTTGTCCGGAAGGGATGTTGTTGTTACCGGCGGTACCAAAGCTGTAACGGAGCTTCAACTGATCCAGCCAGCCATGCGTGCTGTCCATCCAGGGTTCATTGGAGATGGTCCAGGAAACGGCAGCGGACGGGAAAAAGCCCCAGCGCTTTCCGCGGGAGAACTTGGACGAACCATCGGCACGAAGCGTAAAGCCCAGGGAATAACGGTGTTTAAAGTCGTAATTCGCCCGGCCGAAGAAAGACAACAGCTTGTCGTCCGGATCGTAATAGTTGTTGGTGGAGGCCGGAGTGCCGGAAGACATGAAGTTCCAGGCCATCGGGGCATCGTAAGAGGCATTGAGACCGTCCACCATCAGGGTGAGCACGTTGCTCTTGGTGATGGTCATCTCTTCACCCAGGAGGAGGGTAAGGTTATGATCGCTGTTATTCAGCACGTCCGCAAAATCGTAATTGAGGGTGTTCGTATTACGGTATTTGGTGCGGAAGGCTTCCTTGTGCTGGTTGGATACGCCCGTCTTGTCCGTGGAGTTGTTGGCCACGTAATAAGTGGTCATACCATAGAAACGGTCGTCGGTCTGGTTGTACTTCTCCAGACCACCCTCAATCTTGAGGTTGAGGTTATCCACTATCTTCCAGTTGAAAGCCGCATTGGCATTCCAGGTGGTCCGGATACGGCGGGAGTCATTGTCGGCCACGGAAAGGAGTGGCGGAGCGTTGTCTCCGTAGTCCTGTTCCTCGTCCACGCCCTGGATAGTGGAGGCGATGGGGATGGGCGAATAGGAAACCGCATGCTTCAGGCGGCCGTTGCCGGAGGTGGTACCCGTATCGTTGATGCCGTTGGCGCCCGCACCGCGCACATTTACGCGGGAATAACGCACGTTGGCGTCGATGGAGGTGTTCTCCGAGGTCTTGAAGTTGGCCTTGAAGTTGAGGTTGTCACGGGCATAAGTGGAACCAACCATAATGGCTTCATCCCCCATATGGGCATAACCCAAGGTCCAGTTCACGGCTTCGCCGCTGCCGGACACGGAGAAATCCGTGGAGAAAGTGGAGCCGGTATTGCCGAAAACAGCTTGGATCCAGTTGTTGGTGGACATTCCCTTGTAAAGGTCGATATCGGCAAAATTGCCGAAATAAGGCTGGTAGTAGGAGCTCAGGTTGTCCCTGATTACGCCCAGTTCGTACTGGAACTTGACGAAGTTGTCGGCATCCATGGCCACGATGGCATCCTTGTTGGCCATCGTCTTCAGACCATAATAGGTGTTGAACTTGACGGAAATCCGCTGGCCTTTCTCGGCACTCTTGGTGGTCACGATTACAACGCCGTTGGCGCCGCGGGAGCCGTAGATGGCCGTGGAGAAAGCATCCTTCAGAACGTCGATGGACTGGATCTCAGAGGAAGGGATGTCATTGATGGATTCCACGGGGAAACCGTCCACGATGTACAGCGGACTGCTGTCCTGGGTAATGGAACCGCCGCCGCGAACGCGGATTTTGATGTCGGCGTCGGGGTCACCTTCGGTGGTCACTACAGACACGCCGGCCATCTTTCCGGACAGGGCCTGGGAGACGGTGGTCACCGGCTGCTCCGTTAGTTTGTCGGAGCCCACCGAAGCGACGGAACCCAGCAGGTCGCGGCGCTTGACCGTCGCGTAACCTACCACCACCACTTCGTCCAGGAAGGTCTGGTCGGCCTTCAGCACCACATCGATTACCGTCTGTCCGCCAATGGGAACAGTCTGATCGGCCAGTCCGATGAAGGAGAAGACCAGATTCACTGCATCTGCAGGAACGGTGAGTACATAGTCGCCGTCGATACCGGTGATGGTGCCCACGGTGGTGCCTTCCACCACTACGCCGGCGCCAATCAGCGGTTCGCCGTTTTCATCGGTCACCACGCCCTTGATGGTCGTCTGCGCCGATGCAGCGAATACCGTTCCCAAGCAAAGTGCAAGCGAAAGAAGAAGTTTCTTTGTCGAACTTTTCATTGGATTTGGATTTTGGTTAATAATTTAGTCTATATTAAAAATTCGTATATGCAGCGTTTGTATTCTGGGCCGATACTATTTCACGGACCAGATAGTGGAGATACATTTCCAGGTTGGTGTAACGGCCGTTCTTGTCCAGGCTCACGGCCTCTCCGTCCGAGGCTTCATTCTTATCCAGGCCCCAGTCATCTTCCACGGCATCGGGGATACCGTCTCCGTCGCTGTCCTTCTGAGGGTTCCCCTTGTACTCCGGCCAGCCTTCCACATCGGCCTGGGAGTCAATGAGACCATCCTTGGAACCATTGGAACCGGTATAGGTAAACGTGCGCTCACGGGTTTCCTTGGCTATGCGGATATCCACCTTGTCCCTGGAAAGACAGGCGCCGCTGTAATCCAGCACGGCCGAATAGGCCTTGTCTGCGCTGTGGAGCGAGACAGAGGAGGGATTCTCCGGATAGCTGAAACGGGAATCGGCCTTGATGCCCGCTATAACGGAAGCGGAGGCTGTGGTGCCTTTCCAATTGTCCGAACTCATGTCCCCGGCTGCATCGGAACTGTAATCCAGCACGTTCCCGTCCATGAAAAAGCGGCCGGGAACCACACCGCCAGGATTGGTGGAAGAGCAGTTGCTGCAACTGGTGGTGGGATCCAGGAAACGGATCTTTCCCGAGGAAACGGTAGCCGGACCCGGTTTGTAGTAATTGTTGATGATATTGTATTTCTTGCTGTCGCTGCCGGGGGCGCTTTCTCCGCCGTAAGTGCTGTTTCCGCCCCAGTTATAGATTACGTTGTTCACCAGACTCACAGGTCCTTTGAGGGTGGACACATAGTCGTGGTCCAGACGGGGATTGCGGCTGTCGTGATGAGCCAGAAGGTTATGATGATAGGTGGCGTTGGAACCGCCCCAGATGCCGCCATAACCGTGTTTTCCCTTGCCATGGACCGAATTGCGGAGGCTCTCGGAAAGGATGCACCACTGGAGCGAGAAGTTGGTCATTCCATAGAAAGAGCCGCATTCGTCCGTACTCCAGGAAAGGGAACAATGGTCTATGATGATGTCCCTAAGGTTGTTCTCGCCCGTATAGATATTCATGGCGTCGTCCTCGGTCTTCTTCTCGTCTCCCATCCGGCAACGGATAAAGCGCACGATTACGTTGCTGGCATGGATGCGGAAATTGTAATTCTTGAGGCAGATACCGTCTCCGGGAGCCGTCTGGCCGGCAATGGTTACATCACCGTTTTTGATGACAAGGGAACTCTGCAATTCAATGATGCCCGCCACGTCAAAGACAATGGTACGGGCGCCTTTTTCCTCGATGGCGGCACGGAGCGATCCGCTGCCCTTGTCGTTCAGGTTGGTCACGTGGATTACCTTGCCGCCGCGGCCGCCGGTAACATACATTCCGCCGCCTTCCGCTCCGGGGAATGCCCGGGCTACGCCGTCTTCCTCGGCCGAAGGAATGGCAAAGTCTTCATAGGCCACCTTGGCCGGCTGCGGTACGGGGGTATCCTCCCCTGCCGTACGGGCATCGGCCCAGGCGAAGTCTGACTCGCCGGCATCGTTCACGGCCTTGACGCCAAAACGGTAGTCCGTGGCCTTGGTGAGGTCGCTCACGGTAACATTGCGGGATGTGACCTTCCCCTCCTTTTCCAGGCTTCCTCCCCTGGATAATTGCCAGGAATAGGAAGTGGCGCCGGAAACGGCCGTCCACTGGAAGGTGAGGCTGGTTTCGGATGGCGTTCCATGCAGGGACAGGCCGGTAGGCACAGCCGGAAGCGTGGGTTTCTCCGGTTCCGTTTGCGTTTTATTCTCGCAGGAAAACGCCAGCAGGGCAACGATCAGCAGCAAATACATCCTTTTCATAACTTTTCAAATTCCAGCGCCGCCCACACAAGCGGGCCGATACCCTTGGGGTCGTTCGCACGTACGCGCTCGTTAATGTAGTAGTCATAATCTCCCCGGCGATTGTCTTTACCGCCCAGGCCGGCCACTTCACAGCACTGGTTCAGGTTCACCAGGCCGTCCTCCTCTGAAACGAAGGTGGAGAGCAGGGATTCATAAGCGTGAACCGCCCCTTCCAGATTGCCCAGGAAACCCAGCCGGCAGCCTTTGAGCCAGGAATAGACGAACATGGCGGAACAGGTGGCCTCCAGATAGTTCCCCTCCCTGTAAGGGCAGTCCAGCACCTGGAACCACATTCCCGTTTCGGCATCGGCATAAAGCGGAAGCGCATTGTAGAGGGAGGAAAGCAGGCCGATGAGGGTGTCTTTGTGCTCTCCGGCAGGAAGGATTTCCGCTACTTCCACGAGGGCCATGCAATACCAGCCCAGGGCCCGGCCCCAGGCGTGGTCGCTCTGTCCGGTTTCCGGATTGCACCAGAACATCTGACGGGAGGAATCCCAGGCGTGACGAAGCAGGGCCGTATCAGGGTCCAGGGTATGGTCATAGACCGTTACGAAGTGCTGCACTATATCGGCATAATTGGCCTCCCGCTGCAAACTGTCCGCTACGAAGCGAGCCGTATATTCCGCATAGAAAGGCTGCGCCATATAAAGGCCGTCCAGCCACATTTGCTCCGGATACACCTGCTTGTGCCAGAAACCGCCTTCCGGGGTGCGGGGCTGGTCCTGAATCTGGCTGTAAAGGGAATCCATAGCTGCGCGGTATTTTTCCTTCCCCGTCAGATCATAAAGCCGGAAAAGGGTGCGGCCGGGGCAGATATGGTCCGTGGAGAAATTGGATTTCTTATATTTATAGATGACACCATCTCCGTCAATGATGGCATCGTACCAGGCATCCACATAATCCAGCAACTCTTCCCCGCCGTAAGTTTCATATACATCCAGAAAAGCCTTGAGTTCCAGGCCGGTGGTATAATTCCACTTCAGGTTTCCTTCCTGTCCGTCTATGTACGAAGCCTCTGGACAGCGGACCATCTCCGAGCGGACCACCTGCAGGGAAAGCGGAGCCTCGGCTCCACAGGAAGCCAAGGCAAAGATGCTTGCTATGAATAATTTACGCATTATCTGTTGTTATAAGGGTCCCAGACGATTCCGTCCTGCGGCTGATACATTACCTTTTCAAAGCTATAGTCTTCCAGTTCCTGCTGTGTGAGCGTATGTGACCACTCGACGCGGGGACCTTTGGCCCCGGGACCGTAGCTGCCGTATTCGGCATAGAAGGAATTCTCCTTGGTATTGGGCTTGCCTTCCTTCTCCCAGTCGTGCCAGCCTTCCGGACGGATGTGGGAGCCCAGTTCGCAGTTAATGAATACGGTCTTGGCGAAAGCGCCCCAGGGACGGCCCAGATAGCATTTGGTCACCCCTTCCGCAGCGGTAAGTTTGCAATCCCTGAACACATAGCCGTAACGCTGGCCCTCCAGGGTGGAGGCCGCCGTAACGTAACTGTCTTTCTTGCTGTGGATGGTGCAGTTCTGGAAATAAGCGATGGAAGGGCCGAAAATAAAGTCCGTGGTTCCTTCTATATAGCAGTCCTTGTAATAGTTCCGCTTGATGCCGCCTTCTTTACCAAAGCGGCCGTAGGTATACAGGGTGTCCTGATTGCCCAGAAAACGGCAACGATTGAAAAAGAGGAAATCCCCGTCCGTAAACACGGCCACGGCCTGGCCGATTTCCTTGCCTTCTCCGGCGGTATTCTCGAAGGTGATATCCTCGAAGGTAATATAGCTGGCATGGATATAGACAGAAGCGCTGCCGGAGGTGCCCATGGTAAAGTCCCGGCCGGGCCAGAATTTCTGGGCATATTTGTCATAGGTAAGGATGGTATTTTCCGCATCCTCTCCCTTGAAATGCACGCGGAATTTGGTATGCGGAATGGTCACTTCCTCTTTGTAAACGCCCTTACGGATAAGGACATGGGTAATCTCCTGGTGGCTGTAGTCCGGGATGGCGTTCACCGCTTCCTGAACGGTCATATAATCCCCGTGACCATCGGCCGATACCACTATGTCATAATGCACCAGATGTTTGGCGAGCTCTGGAATCTGCGTACGGATGCGCTCGCAAACCATCTCCGCCACCTTGCGTGCGCCGGCAGCCACGGTGTGGGTGTTGTCGTCTTTTCCCGTGGAAATCATGAAATACGGACGGGAAGCGGCATCTCCCAGCGCATCCAGCCAGTTGAGGCTGGCCGTAGTTATATCCAGCAGTGGAATACCGAATTCTTCCGCCACCTGTTTCATAGCCTCCGGATAGTCCGTATGGCAGTTACGGTCCAGCACTCCGTCCTTGAACCAGCGGCGGGCCACCGGGGTAAGCAGCACCGGGTGAGCCCCCTTGTCCAGGACCGTTTTTACAAACAGGCGAAGATTCTCCTGATAAGCGCCGAAGGCTGGGGCATAACGGGCAGGGTCATCGGCCTTGGCATCGTTGTGGCCGAACTGGATGAACACATAGTCCCCTGCCTGAAGATTGGCCTTCACCTTGTCCCAGAGCCCCAAATCAATGAAACTTTTGGTGCTGCGGCCGTTCTGGGCATAATTGACTACGCTCACCTGGCCGGGATCCAGGAAATTCTGCAGCATCATTCCCCAGCCGCGCTCCTCCCCGGCCTTGGGAAGGTCTTTTTCCGCCATGGTGCTGTCCCCCATCAGGTGGACGGTGGTGAAGGAACTGGCTACGAGCCAGACAAGAGCCAGATAAAGGATTCTTTTCATTAGAGCAGCTTACCGTTTACAATTACATTATCATACTCAATAGGCTCTGCATAGTGCATTTCCACGCCCTTGAGGGCCGTAAAACGGCAGTCCTTGAAAGAGACTCCTGCCAGCGGAAGCTCCGGCAGCCCGTTCACATAGATGGCCTGCCCGGCACCGGCACACACAATGTCCGAGAAATGGAAATCCCGGAATTCCGGCGTAGTCTCATCCACGGGGACGGCCTCTTCTTCCTTGGCATCGGCCCTTTCGGTAGAAGCGACACCCGCATAATACAAATTGAAGGTAACGGCCTCGGCCACTATGTCCTTCATATAAATATGGTCGAACCAGATGTTTCTCACCAGACCACCGCGGCCCCTGGCACTCTTGAAGCGCAGGCCCACGTCCGTTCCCAGGAAACGGCAGCTGCTCACCCGCATATTCTCCACGCCACCGCTCATCTCGCTGCCGATCACCACGCCGCCATGGCCGTGGTACACGGTGCAGTCCGTAATGGTGATGTTCCGGCACGGAATGCCGTGGCGACGACCGTCTTCATCCTTGCCCGACTTGATGCAGATGGCATCGTCCCCCACGTCAAAACTGGAACCCGTAACCAGCACATTCTCGCAGGCATCTATATCTATACCGTCCCCATTGGTGGAATAATGTGGATTACGCACGGTTATATCCTTTACAGTGAGGTGTTTGCACCAGAGTGGATGAAGGTTCCAGCAAGGGGAATTCTGGAAAGTGACGCCTTCCAGCAGCACCCGTTCGCAATTACGAAAGCTAACCAATACGGGGCGGAGGAAAGTCTTTATCTCGTTCTCATCCAGGGATGGGTCCGGATAATTGAGGGAGCCGGCCGTGGCACGGGCCTTGGCATAGCCTTCGTCGGGATACCACACCTTGCCGTCTTCTGAGAGTACGCCTCCGCGCTTCACTATGGTTTTCCAAAGGTCATCCCCCACCTTGCGTTTCTTCACCTCCCGCCAGGCATCCCCGTTGCCGTCAATGATGCCTTCTCCGGTAATGGCTATATCCGTCTCCCCTTCTGCATGGATGGGAGAAAGGCAGCGACGCACATCCAGTCCTTCGAAATTGGTATCAATAATAGGATAAAGGTTCTGGTCCGTGGAAAAAACAATGACAGCGTCCTTGTCCAAATGCAGGTTGACGTGACTCTTCAGGCCGATGGGACCGGTGAACCAGATGCCCGCAGGTACTTCCAATGTTCCGCCGCCTTTGGAGGACAACTGGCCGATGGCCTTGGCAAAAGCCTCCGTATTGAGGGTAACGCCATCTCCCACCCCGCCGAAATCTGCGAGCGAAACGCCATGGCCGGGAATGGAAGGCTGCTGCACCTTGGGCAGGTCCAAGGGGGCCGACTGGCCCGTACAGGCTGTTTCAAAAGCGAAAACAGCTGCGAAAAGGATTATTCTGAAAACGTTCATTGGCTCTTGGGCATAGTGTTACGGCTGCAAATATACAGTTTATTTTTGAATTTCCGTTACCGTGCACGGATATTTTATCAACTATTTTGTCAACAGGCCACACAACGCGTTGAAAGGCAACCGTGTCCGGGCACGAAAAATATTTGGAAAGGACTATTTTTCTTTGTATTTTTGCCGATGGTATGACAGAAAAAATAACCATCAACGACATAGCCCGCCTCACCGGCCTTTCCAAGGGGACAGTGGACCGCGTTTTACACAATCGCGGAGAAGTCTCCAGGAAAAGCTATGAAAAGGTGATGAATCTGATTCGGGAACTGGGGTACGAACCCAACCTGTATGCCTCCCTCCTTGCCCGGGGAGAACAACGCACAATAATCCTCCTCTTCCCCGCCCATGAACAGGGCTCCTATTGGGAACTGGCATCCTCTGGGGAGCTCAAGGCCCAGGCAACGCTCAAACCCATGTCCATCGTCACGGAGCAGATTAACTACAACCAGTACAGTGCAGACAGTTTCCGCGAAGCCTGCGCCCGCGTATTGGAAAAAAAGCCTGCGGGCGTGGTGATAGCCCCCATGTTCCAGTACGAGACCCAGGTGTTTGCCCAGGAACTGCTCTCCCGGGGAATTCCCTATGCCCTGGTGGACACCAAACTGGAGACGCCCGGCTATCTGGCCTTTTTCGGCATTCCGGCCTACAAGAGCGGCTATCTTTGCGCCTATATGCTCACTTCGGGAGAACCCATAAAGGAGGCTCTCATCGTACGCGTGATGCGGGACAAGGAACGACAGAGCGACCCTACTGTGATGCGTCGCGCCGGTTTCATGGACTATATGCTGGAGCACAATCCCGGTTGTACCATCCGGAGCCTTTTCATAGACCCGTCAGACCCGGCCGCCACGGACGATGCCCTGGACGCCTTTTTCAAGGAGTTTCCGGAAGTGCAGCACATCGTCGTATTCAACTCCAGAATCCACCTCATAGTCCCCTATCTGGAAAGACATCCCCGCACACGCCGCGTAGTAGGGTTCGACAACCTGCCGGCCAATCTCACTGCCCTCCGGAAAGGTACCGTCTCCGCCCTCATAGCCCAGCATCCGGAAGAACAGGTTCAGCAGGCCATCCAAACGCTGGCACAACGCATCGTATTCCAGCATATGCCGGACCGAACGGACAACTATATGCACATGGATGTCCTCCTTCGGTACAATACGGAGGATTACTGATTCATTTCCACTGAGAATCGGCAAAGCGGATATACTGCTCCCAGTCATAGAGCAGGATCTCATGCTTTCCGGCACGGATATGATACCCTGTAACACCATGAATCTCGGGCGCTTCCACCGCAGGTTGCGCCCTGGACGTAAAAGTATCGAAGCCATAGAGCCGATAAACTGCGGAGGCTTCCACCAGGGAGAGGTACTCCCCATACGGATCGCTCCACCGGTCTTCACTGCCGCTTTCAATGTACAAAGGCCTGGGAGCTATCAGGGCGAGCAGTTCGTGCTGGTCGAAGGGCAAGTGGTCTTCATTGTCCCCATATTGATGAAAATTGCCACAGTACCAGTGCGGGAAACGGATATTGATACGCCGGAGCGTCTCCCCGTAATGCCGACGTGAAAGGGCCGCTCCGCCACAGCCGGCGGCATTGCCGATTACCATGGCAAATCGCGTATCATTTGCGCCTGCCCAAAGGGCTGTCTTACCCATCCGGGAATGGCCGAACACCGCTACCCGGCCACCGTCCACATCCTTATCGGTCTCCAGATAATCCAACGCCCGGGAAAGGCCCCAGGCCCAGGCGGCCAGCGTTCCCCAGGAGGAATCGTCCCGCTCCGTATCCAGAAGACCGTGGACTCCGTTCCGGAAGCCGTCGTCATAATCCGGATCCACATCCTCGCAGCAAAACGTGGCCAGGGCATAGCCGCTCTCCAGGATAAACTTCACCGGCCAGCGCTGGGATTGCGACCCCCGTGGATCCAGCGTAAAATCCGTTCTGTAACGCAAGGTATCCGGAAGGGAGATTGCCGGATCGTCACAGATGGTATGGTTACCAAAGAAATTGATTCCCAGAAATACCGGAGCCCGGGGACGGGCCTTGGGCGTGTACAGTAATAGTTGCAGGTATTCCGTTTCCGCCTCATTGAAATACACACCCACTTCTTTTCTGACAGCCAGGCCGTCAAAAGCATCTCCCACGGACAAAACACGGAAATGAAGGGCTTCAGGTGCTTCCGGTGCACGCCCGTACATTTGCTGTTCAAAAAGTTTCAGGAGCTCCGGACGGCGCTGCTTCTCCCACTGCTTAACGCTTGTGACCGGCTTTCCATCGGCCGCCTCCAACAGCCGGGGAAGGGTGTAATCCGGGACTTGGGATTCCTCGTAATTGAAGCCTTCCAGCGGGTCGAACTCCGGCATCACGCGAATATCTTCCACATCCAGGGAACCGGCGTCGTTCTTGGGTGCATAACGGTTGCAATAGAAGCCGAAACGGGCACCCACCCATGTTCCAGATTTGGCCGTAAAGCTCCCTTTCACCTGGATATAACGCTTGCCATCCAACGAATAATAGAAACGGCAGACCGCATCGGGAACAGCATCTTCAGTAGCTTTGGCCCGTACGTCCAGTTTCACCCAAAGGGAAACTTCCGGACGGTCCGGATAAGGATAAAGAGTCAAGTCTGCTACTTGCTCTTCCCCACCCTTGTCGGCATCCTTGCAAGTAACAAACTGGAGCCTGGCACCTTCCGGGGTATCGGTGAGCCGCAAAGAAGCATAGTCTCTTCCCGTCACCACCAGGCCGGCCTCCTCTCCATTCAGAGAAGGATTGGGCCGGAACGTAAGGCGTGCGGTAACGGTGAAACGCTCGGCCGGAAACTTCTGAGTGAGCAGATTGCGACAGTTCCAGAGCCCGCGCTCTTTCTGCTCCGCCGAGAACAGGCGGAAACCGTTTTCCATCGGCATCCACCAATATGGCGAGGGTACGGCCGGCCACTGCCACTCCTGCGGGAATTCCCTGATGGCGTTCGTGGTGCCGAAGGGACTGCGCCAGGCAGCCACGGGCTGTCCTACGCCGTCTCCGTCCGGGTCTTCACCCATGGAGGGCCATCCGTCGGCATTCCATTTCATCGGCTGAAGGTGGATTATGCGGCCATAGGCGCCTTTGTCCTGAAAATGCAGGAACCAGTCCGTCCCCGAGGGTGTGTCCACCCAGGCGCCCTGATGCGGGCCGTTGATGGTTCCGGGGGTACTCTTCAGTACTATCTTTTCTTCATAAGGACCGTAAGGATGCCGGGCCCGGAGCACCGTCTGCCAACCAGTGGCAACACCTCCTGCCGGAGCAAAGATATAGTACCAGCCATCCCGCTTGTAGAATTTGGTCCCTTCGATGGTAGGCTGGGTGAGATGTCCGTCATAGACAATCCGGGAAGGACCGGTTAAAGAAATGCCGTCCGGCGCCATCGGCGCAACAAAGACAACGCTCTTGAGTCCTGCCCTTGATCCGGCTGCGGCATGAGAAAGCCAGGCTTTTCCGTCCGAGTCCCAAAAGGGGCAGGGATCTATGAAGCCCTTTTCCCGGACCACCCAGACCGGTGCTTCCCACGCTCCGTAGGGATCCTGCGTCCGGACCATAAAGATGCCCCTGTCGGGATCTCCGCAGAAGATATAGAACCAGCCGTCGTGATAGCGGATGGCAGGCGCCCACACCCCATTTCCGTGCTGGACGCTTGTGTGGAACTCTTCTGCCGGATAATCCGTAAGCGCATGGCCGATGAGTTCCCAGTTCACCAGGTCCCGCGAATGCAGGACAGGAAGCCCGGGAAAGAAATTAAAGGAAGACGCGGTCAAATAGTAGTCCTCCCCCACCCGGCACACATCCGGGTCGCTGTAATCCTGGTGCAGGACCGGATTGGAATAGCGAAGTTGCGCAGCCAGCGGAAGGCAGGTCAACAGGAGAACAAGGGAAAAGAACCGTCTCATAGTGTTATTGAAAAAAGAATGGCGGGGCCGTAAGCCGCTTTCTGTTTTTAAATCTGTCATTTATCTTCGCAACCTACCCCCCGGCATCGGACGGGCCGCCCTCATCTGCCGGTATATTTGGTCTTGCAGGCCCGGGCAGCGTACCCGCTGGATGTCGCCATACAGCGTCGTGGGCTCTTGCCCCGCGTTTTCACCCTTACCGGAGAAAAAAAAGAAAAACTCCGGCGGTTATTTTCTGTTACACTGCCTGAAGATTACTCCCCACTGCGCTTTCCGCAGGCGGGTGCCCTTCCCTGTGCGGACTTTCCTCAGCGATACTCCAAAAACGGGGGCCCGGATATCGCCGCGACAGATCGTCCCGCCATTCTTTGGGGGCTCTGCCCCCATATATACCCCCCGCGGCCTTTTCGCCTTTCCGTATTTGCCTTACGGCAAATACCCGGCCCGGCCGGGCGCCTGCAGGCGCCTTGGGAATGCAAATTTAATACAAATTATTCATATGGGCAAGGGCAGCCTCCACGATGCCATACTCATAACCACGGGATAGGGCATACTTGATGAGCTTGAGTTTCCACTGGGGGTCACCATCCAGCGTGCGGAGTTTTTCCTGCAGAAGCTTCTCCAGGCGGGCATCGGCCTTTCCCGCATCAACCTCGGTCAGGGCAGCGGAGATATCGGCCTCTGAAATACCCTTTCCACGAAGCTGGAAACGGATTTTTACTGGGCCCCACCCCTGCAGCGAAGCTTTCTCCCGGGCAAAGGTGGCCGCATAGCGGGCATCGTCCACATAGCGGTCCTCCCGTAAAGAAGCCAACACGCGGGAAGCAGCCTCTCCATCGCCCTCCAAGTCTTTGAGTGCTTTTCGATAGATATCGGCCGAACAATATTCGGCCCGGGAACAGAGGCGCTGCAGGCGCGACAGGCACTGGGAATACTCCATAAAGCTAGAAATTGAATCCCATGGACAGGTAAGCACCCAGTTTACGGGTAATGGACGACCAGTGGACACTCAGTTTCAGGGGGCCCAGTACGGAATTGTAGGCATATTCCAAACCGGCGCCCAGCACATGCTCACCCAGCTCGAATTCCTGGAAGGCATTGAAATCGTAGGCAGCATTGAAGACAGCACTCACATAATGGCTCCCGGCTACGTTGATGCGGGCATCCATACGCCCCACCATCATATAATTACGCCGGATGGCCGCCTTGTTGATTCCCATAAAGGGGATTTGCTGATCTACATACCGTCCCTGGTAATCCCCGCCCATTACATTGGCAAAGACGATGGGAATATCCTCCCCGAACAGGAAACGGACGCTTCCCCGGGGAATCAGGGTGAAACGCCCCCAGCTCACAGGCATCTGTCCGTCCATGGACAAGGTGCCGAACGGCTTGGGATGTCCGTCCACAAACATTCGCGAAACAAACTCTCCCTGGATACCGGCCGATACGCCCTTCGTGGGGAAATAGCCGTCATCCAGCGTTTCCATCCGCGCATTCAGGAACAGGCCGGGATAATCCCAGGAGACGCTGCGCGGATCGTAATCTCCCTGCACGTCCGTGGCCAGAATTTGTTTTACGTTAAAATACTGGTTCCGGATACCTCCCTGCACATCGAAATTGGACCACTTCATATTGGAGGCATACAGATCCTGCGTATATTGGTGGAAAGCGATGCTGTAGTTGTTGGTGCCGGAGATGAAATTGTTGCGGTCGGCCCAGCGGAAAAAGGCCCGGGCATTGATGGTGGGCAGTTTGGGGGAATTGTACGCGAAATGCAAATCCAGATAAGGATTTACGCCGATGCGCCCGGTCATGTCCAGTGAAGCGCCCCGGATGGAATGGGTATTGAGGCCGATGTTCACCAGGATGGACACCAGGTCCTGGGAATCCACCCGGAAGCCCAGTCCCAGCTGATGCATGGGGCCCCGCTTGCAAAGGATACGGAGCCGGTAGGGTTCCATGGAGCCGCGGAGTTCGTAGTTCACAAAATCGTAAGTTCCTTCGCCGAATACCCGGGCGATATCCTCTTCCAGCGCACTATACGTAACGATGGAACCTGCTTTCACCGACAGTTTGGACCGGATGTAGTCGGCCTCTTCCGCCGTTACGCCCACAACGTCTATATCCCCTATCACCACCGGCTGCCGGTTCAAGTCCACCGCCGGTTTAGCCTGCAGCCTCCGTTTCTCCCCACCCACCTTCCGACGGACGGAAGCCAGCTCATCGGCAGCGGCCTCTGCAGCCCGGTAGCCCCGGCGAAACATCGTATCAATAGCTGCATCATTGAAGCTGAGCATATTGTATCCATCAAGGTCCGGATGGATGCGGACATCCACCGAACGGACATTCCGCTCGAAGGAATCTCCGGCCAGCATATCGATGCCCTGCCAAAGGATGTCCCCCAGGTTGTTGATTTTATCGGCCTCCATGCTGTCCGTGGAGAGATCTATGCCGATAACGATATCCGCCCCCATATCCCGGGCGATGTCCACCGGGAAGTTGTTGCGCATACCGCCGTCGGTGAGCACCATCCCCTGCGTGCGAACCGGAGTGAACAGGCCCGGGATGGACATGGTGGAACGGAGCGCCAGATTGATGGAACCGTTGTGCCAGATCTTGGCCTTGCCGGACGCCACGTCCGTGGCTACGCAGGCAAAAGGTATGGGGAATTTGAAGAAATCCGTGGAATCCGAGTATCCTACCGTGCGGGAGGAAATGATCTGGGAGACATTCTGGCCATACACGAAACCGGAAGGAAGGCTTCCCATCAGGTTGTCACTGATGATACGGTCTATGGACGTGCCCTTTTCATCGGCCCCCAGGTGCAGTCGCCGGTCTTCGCCGGAAGCGAAGGGAAGGTCTCCGGCCACATAGGACTGGTAATCGTCCGTGCGATAGTAGAACGGGATGGAAACCAGGAACTTCTCCTTGTACCTCGTACGGGAATAAGGGATGTACTGGCGGTCCACCTTGTCACTCAGGGCCATATCCCAGTTGATGTTATGGATGAGGGAGTCCAGATAGTCGGCGCTGTAGCCCAGGGCGTACATACCGCCCAGCAGGCCGCCGATACTGGTCCCCACCACCATATCCACGGGAAGATTGTACTGTTCCATGAATTTGAGGGCACCCACGGTGGCCGCACCCTTGGCACCGCCGCCGGACAGGACCAGGGCCACGGTGGGCCTGTGCCCGCGGATCTGGGCCATCCGGTTCCGGATACTCTGCACCGCCTGGGCATCCTTGGGATCCAGACCGAAAGTGGAAGAGGAACGGTCCTGTGCCAGGGCGCTGATGCCTGCGAGGAGACAGGCCGACAAAAGGGTTAGGATCTTCTTCATGGCTCTTTGTGTTTTCCGGCCAGGAGGCCGCAAGCGGCAAAAATATCTTCCCCGCGGGAGGCACGGATGGTAGCGGTGATTCCGCCCCGGCTCAACCGGTCACGAAATTCCTCCATCCGGGGCATCGGAGCCGGACCGTAGGGGAAATCGGGAATCCGGTGGAAGCGGATGAGGTTCACCCGGCACTCCAGCCCCTGCAGCAGGCGCAGGAGGGCATCGGCATGACGCTTGGTGTCGTTCCATCCGGCGAAGACGGTGTATTCAAAACTTACCCGGCGCTGACCGGTGAAATCGTATTGCCTAATAAGGCCAATCACCTCTTCCAGCGGCCAGGCCTTCTGGACCGGCATCAGTTGAAGGCGTTCTTCCCCGAACGGATTGTGGAGGCTCACCGCCAGATGGCACCGGCTTTCGTCCAGGTATTTCTTTAAGTTAGGCAGTACGCCGATGGTGGAAAGCGTGATGCGTTTGGGGCTCCAGGCCAGGCCCCACGGTGACGTGAGCACCTCGATGGCGCGTTTAACCGCCTCCCAATTGTCCAGCGGCTCCCCCATCCCCATGAAGACGGCATTGGTCAACTCCCCAGCCTCTTCGATGGCGAAGAACTGGTTAAGGATATCGGCAGTCGCCAGATTTCCGTGAAAACCTTGACGGCCCGTCATGCAGAACTTGCAATTCATCTTGCAACCCGCCTGGGAGCTTACGCAGAGCGTTTTCCGCTCCTCGTCCGGAATCATCACAGCCTCTATGAACGACTCCTCCTCCCCGGTTCCCACCGGGCAATTCACGGCAAAAAGGTATTTCCTGGTTCCATCGGCCGATGTCTGGACATCCACGGGGGCGGCATACCCTACCTCCCAGTCCCGGGAAAGCGCTTCCCGTCCGGCTTTGGAAAGATTGGTCATCTCCTCTACCGAGCGAACCCGTTTGCTATACAGCCACTGCGCCATTTGCTTTCCTGCAAAGGCGGGCAGTCCGGCCGCAAGCGCAATCTCCTTGAGCTCATCCTGTGTTTTTCCCAGTAGACGATGTTTCATACCGAACGGGGTTCCTATCTTATCGCAAAAATAGCAATAAATATCCAATGAAAAAATTCTTGTTATACGGAGTTTTTGATTATCTTTGTAACTGCGGTCCAGGATGCCCGCGCAACACTTTAAACAGTAACAGATTATGGCAAAAGCAGCAGAAGAAATGAATCAGGAACAGGTAAATGCCGCTAAACTGAAGGCCCTACAGGCCACCATCGACAAAATTGAGAAAGACTACGGGAAAGGCACCATCATGAAGTTGGGAGACCAGCCGGAATGGGATGCCTCGCAGGTCATTCCCTCCGGTTCCATCGCCCTGGACCATGCGCTGGGCATCGGCGGATATCCCAAAGGCCGCATCATAGAAATTTACGGACCGGAGAGTTCCGGTAAAACCACCCTGGCCATCCACGCCATCGCCCAGGCCCAGAAGGCCGGAGGCATCGCCGCCATCATAGACGCGGAGCACGCCTTCGACCGCTCCTATGCCAAATCCCTGGGCGTGAATCTGGACACCCTCTTAATTTCCCAACCGGATAACGGAGAGCAGGCGCTGGAAATTGCCGATAACCTCATCCGAAGCGGCGCCGTGGACATTGTGGTCATTGACTCCGTAGCCGCCCTCACCCCCAAGGCAGAAATTGAAGGAGAGATGGGAGACAACAAAGTAGGCCTCCAGGCCCGCCTGATGAGTCAGGCTCTCCGAAAACTCACCGCAAACATCTCAAAGACAAATACTTGCTGCATTTTCATCAACCAATTGCGTGAGAAAATCGGCATTATGTTCGGCAATCCGGAAACCACCACCGGAGGCAACGCGCTCAAGTTTTACGCCTCTGTCCGGCTGGACATCCGCCGTACCACCCAAATCAAAGACGGGGAAGACGCCCTGGGTAATCACGTACGCGTGAAAGTGGTCAAGAATAAAATGGCTCCGCCTTTCAAGAAGGCCGAATTCGACATAGTGTTCGGCGAAGGCATTTCCCGCAGCGGAGAAATAGTGGACCTGGGCGTGGAACTGGGCATCATCCAGAAGTCCGGCTCCTGGTTCAGCTATGGGGACGCTAAACTGGCCCAGGGCCGTGAATCCACTAAGAAACTGATGCTGGACAATCCGGAACTGGCCGAAGAAATCGAGGCCAAGATCCGCGCCGCCATGGCCAAGGTCCAGGACTAGCCCTTTCATTCATCCTTTTATTTCGCTCTTAGTCACGTTTGGCCTGCCATACGTGACTAAGATTGATTCTCCTTACGGTCTTAGTCACGTTTCAGGCCCAAAACATGACTAAGTCCTTCATTATCAACGAACAAAGTTACAAAACAACGCCCAGACTGAGCTAAGATCGTCTTCGAAGACGGTCAATGGGCGGGCTATATATTAACATTATGAACAGAACAACACGTGAAGAATACAATAACTATCCCCTAGGGTTTTACCACCTCTGTCTGGACCGGCTGGAGGGTCGAAAACTCTTCTATTCGGACAATGATTACAAGATGGGAATGGCCGGGATGGGACTTTCCACTCTGAAATTCGGCGTCACCACCTATGCTTTTGAGCTGATGCACAATCACTTGCACGATATCCTCCGTGCTACTGGCGAACAATGCATGCAAGTTTTTTCCTACATGAAAAGACGCATCTCAGAACAACTGATAAAGAATGGGTATCCACCGTTGCCAGATAACTATGGTTGCAAACTTAGACCCATTACAAATGAAAATGATCTGAGAGACCAGATAATCTATTCGGTAAGGAATCCTTATGAAAAAGGCTATTGCGTCCCGGGAGGACATCGCTGGGGCAGCAGCTATCTGTATTTCAATGAGCTGGCTTCTTTCATCCGTGGTGAGAAAGTGTCATCCATGTCCCAGACCAGGGTACGTGCGCAAATCGGTTCCAAAGAAACACTTCCTCCGGACTGGGAAATCCACCCCGTCCTGGGTGTCCTGCCCCGTAATTTTGTAAAAGCGGAGGAAGTAATGCGCCTTTTTGCTTCTCCCAAAGACTTCCACACCAGGCTGGTAAAAGAATACGAAACGGCTGTGGTAATAGCCCGCTCACTGGGTGAAGAAATTGAATTTTCCATGAACGAAGTCCGTGATATAGCGAATACCGAACTCCGCAACACCTATCCCGGGCGACTGTTCAAGTCCCTTTCAAGAGAAGAAAAGTGCATTGTCGCCGTTAATCTGAATGAAAGGCTGGGACTGTCTCCACGCCAACTCTCCCAGACACTTTACTTGTCTGAACTGACCATTACCCAGGCCATCCGTTCCAAGGATTACGGTATTATTAAGTAGCCATTTCCCCCTGCTGTGACGGTCTTAGTCACGTTTCGGAGCTTTTTCTTGACTAAGTTCGTCAGTGCTGACAATCTTAGTCACATTTTGAGGCCAAAACGTGACTTTGTTCGTTAATAAACCGTAAGAACTGCAGTTTGCACATCCCGGCTGTTGGGGCCAATCATGATTTCAAAGTCTCCGGGTTCGCAGACCCACTGCAAGTCGTGGTTATAGAAGGAAAGATCATCGGCCGATAGGGTGAACTCCACTTTCACGGATTCACCGGCGGGAATATGTACTTTCCGGAAACCCTTTAGTTCTTTCACCGGACGGGTGGAACTGGCGAATATGTCGTGGATGTACAATTGGACCACCTCGTCACCATCACGCTTTCCTGAGTTGAAAACGGTTACCGAAGCGGTTACAGAGCCGTTCAGAGGCATTTCTGCAGCACTGAGTTTTACCGTACCATACTCGTATGTAGTGTAGGAAAGACCGTAGCCAAAGGGGTACAGCGGACCGTTGATTTCGTCCATATAACAACTGGTGAACTTCCGGTAGGGCTCGTAGTCTGGATGCGGCCGGCCGGTGTTCTTGTGGTTATAGTATAGAGGCAACTGACCCACGCTGCGAGGGAAAGAAGTAGTGAGTTTGGCCGACGGATTGGCGTCGCCGAAGAGCACATCGGCAACAGCATGGCCCGCCTCGGAGCCCGGAGACCAAACGTTCAGGATAGCGTCCATATCGGAATCTTCTTCCACCAAAGTGAGCGGGCGGCCGGTCACCAGCAGCATCACAACGGGTTTTCCGCTGGCCTTGAGGGCCCTCAGCAATTCTTTCTGCGCATCCGGAAGGCCGATATCGGAACGGGAAGACCCTTCACCATTCATATTGGAAATCTCTCCCACACAGGCAATTACCACATCGGCCTGGCGGGCCTTTGCAACGGCTTCGGCTATTAGTTGCTGCTGAGGGATGCTGTGAATAGCAGGGGCCTGGAAGCCAGGCATAAATATCCGCATCATGCCAAAGCGGACTGCTTCTTCCAAGTCCTTGTCTTTCATGAGCCAGCTTCCCTCGGCATAGCTGCTGGGGGTGACTTCCGCAATTCCGTCATACAGTGTGACGCACTCGGAGTTGTGACTGGACGTTGCCCAGGTACCGGCCATCGAGGTTGCGTCTTTGGCCAGCGGTCCCACTACGGCAACCCGGATGCCCTTTTTCAAAGGTAAGACGCCGTCATTTTTCAACAACACCAGGCACTCGCGGGCTGCTTCGCGGGCAAAGGAGCGGCTTTCCGGCGTATAGACATCCTCGGCAGCACGCTCCGGATCCAGGTACTTGAACGGGTCCTGAAATAATCCCAGCTTGTATTTGGCCTCCAGGATACGATGACAGGCACGGTCGATATCGGCCTTTGCTATACGTCCTTCATCCAAAGATTTTTTCAGGGTACCCACGAAGCCGTCGCTGTTCATATCCATATCCAGTCCGGCCTGAAGGGAACGGGCCGACACCTCCTGCAAGTCGCCAATCCCATGGGCTACCTCTTCCAGCACAGCGGTGGCATCGCTCACAATAAAGCCGTCGAATCCCCAGCCTTTCCGGAGCAGTTCGTCCATCAGATAGGAATTCATAGTGGCAGGGATGCCTTCGAATTCGTTGAAGGAACTCATATAACTCCCCGCACCGGCATAAGCGGCCTGCTGGTAAGGGCGCAAATAGCCGTTCAAGGCCTCCTGGCGGCTAAGGAATACGGAATTATAGTCCCGTCCGGCCTCAGCCCCGCCATATAAAGCGTAGTGCTTGACGCATGTCATCACTTCGTCTTCGGCATATATATTGTCCCGGCCCTGATAGCCATAGACCATGGCCTTGGCAATTTCTCCGCCCAGGAAAGGGTCTTCGCCTCCACCTTCCGCAATGCGTCCCCAGCGGGCGTCCCGGCAGATATCCACCATGGGGCTGAACACCCAGTTGATACCTTTGGCCGATGCCTCCGTGGCCGCAATCCGGGCCGTCTTTTCAATCAGGTCCATATTCCAAGAGGTGGACAGGGCCAGAGGGATGGGAAACACCGTCTCGCAACCATGGATGACATCCATGCCGGTTATGAGCGGAATGCCGGCGCCGGATGCCAGGGCAATCTCTTGAATCTTGCGAAGATACTCCACGTTCCCGCTGCCATACAAGCCGCCTAGTTCACCCGCTTTGAGCAGTTTCACATTTTCATCCTCTTCCGTCACACGGGCGGCGGAGATGAATCCGGAGGCGGAATGCAGGTTCAGCTGGCCGATTTTCTGTTCAACAGTCATTTTGGCCATCAGGTCATTGACATACCGATCCATTTCGGACTTTTGAGAGCAGCTTGCCAGTATACACAAGGAGGCGGTAAGAAAAAGAAAGCGTTTCATAATAATGCGGTTAGTGCTATCTGCAAATATATACAATCCTGACGATTTTTGTTACGTTTTTGCGCCCCATCCGTGACAAAGATTGGCAGTCTTTACGAACAAAGTCACGTTTTGGCCTCAAAATGTGACTAAGATTGTCAGCACTGACGAACTTAGTCAAGAAAAAGCTCCGAAACGTGACTAAGACCGTCACGGCAGCGACTATGGGGCTATTTTGCTATTTCTATCCGGCACCGGAGCAGCTTGTCGGCGTGTTCCCCGGAGAGTACGCCGGCTTTTTTCAGCCCTTCTACTGTCCAGGCCTCCCGGGGCTGATGCGTCCGGTACAGTACAATGCCATGGGCCTCTTCCCGGGAAATATAGGGATGGCGGGCCAGTTCGGCCTCCGGGAGCGTCCAGAGCGGGTATGGCACTGGTGAGGAGCAAGTAATCAGGTCTGAAAGGCCATCGTATTTTTCCCGGTCGAAGCGGTAAATTTCCATGAGCTGTTCCGGGTGGGAGAAGCCTCCCAGTTCTTTCCGGTAAGACACTATCTTTCCGGCATACCACGGACCAATACCCGGGAGGGCCAGGAAGGCGACGCTGTCTGCTTTGTTAATGTCAACGAGGGGAATGTCGATGAAAGGTGCCAGGCGGGTAAAGACACTGTCGGCTACTACGAAGGACTTGGCGAAATCGGCCTTGCGCGCAAAACGGCCGCCTTTTTTGCGATAGTTGTCTATGGACTGCGCCTGCTTTTCGCTGAAGCCAAGCCGCTGCAGGTCCTCCACGCTCACCGTGTTGGGATTGAAGCGAAAACTTTCTACATGCCGCGTCTGCTCCCGGACCTTCGCCACCCCGGGGGTATGGGGCGCATTACGGCGAATAACGGCAGACTGATTGCCGGCAGGAGAAGTCTCCTCCTTCGCTAAAAAGGAGGCCGATGCTTCGGAGGAGACTTCTCCTGAGGGCAAACCATCAGCGGCGGAGGAAGCTTCACCTGAGAGCAAATCATCAACGATAGTGGAAACAGTCCCTGGAACGGTCTGAACAATATAAACCGTATCCGGATGGTCCCGGTTGGCCTCGATACGCGTAACCGCCGCCTTGTGTACGAACAAGGCCACTTCGTAACCGATAATCAGGAAAACCAGGGCGATGGCCCCAGTTACAAAACTGCCCTGCAGGCTACTCTTCCCCCTCTTCTTCCCCTCGTCCATACCGCTTCTTCTTTTCGGGTTTCACCGGTTCTGCACCGGCCACTACAAGTACAATCTCTCCCTTGGGTTCGTGCTCCTTGAACCAGAGGGCTACTTCCCGCAGCGTGCCCCGGCGGTGCTCTTCGTGCACTTTGGAGATTTCCCGGGCTACGGAACAGCGCCGCTCTTCCCCGAAGAACTCCGCCATCTGCTCCAAGGTCCTAACCAGTCTGTAGGGAGATTCGTAAAAAATCATCGTCCGGCTTTCGGCAGCCAGGGTTTGCAGGAGCGTCTGCCGGCCTTTCTTCTGGGGCAGAAAGCCCTCGAAGCAGAAACGGTCGCACGGCAAGCCGGACGAAACGATGGCGGGAATGCAGGCAGTCGCGCCCGGAAGCGTCTGGATTTCAATGCCTTCATCGGCGCAGGTGCGTGCCAGAAGAAAGCCCGGGTCCGAGATACCGGGAGTTCCCGCGTCGGAAATCAGGGCCACGTTCAGCCCCGCAAGGATGCGTTCCTTAACCAGCCGCACCGTCTGGTGTTCATTGAATTTATGGTGGCTCTGGAGCGGCCGGTGGATATCGTAATGCTTGAGCAGCACGGAACTGGTGCGGGTATCCTCGGCCAGAATCAGGTCGGCCTCCTTCAATACCTGCACCGCCCGGAAGCTCATATCTTCCAGGTTACCCACCGGCGTTGGGACGATATAAAGCTTTCCGGCCATCAACCCAGTTTCTTACGGATGGACATCATAAAGTTATACACCACGTCCGAATGCAGGTTCCACTGCGGGAAATGCGTGCGGATATAGTCCACCGCCTGGTCCAGAGACACCAGTTCGTTCAAATCCCGGATGGTGTCTTCATAAAGGGAAAAGTCTTCTTTAAAGAGCGTGCCGATGAAAAGAGCCCGGTCGTACAGCGAAATGCCGCTGCGGATGTTTTTCACCCTAAGGCCCGGTTTGTCCTTCCGCCAGGGAAGACCAGCGGTTTCATCAACATCATTGGATGCAGCGGGTGCAACCGTCTCCTCTTTTTCTGCTGAAAAGGCCGATGAGTCAGAGACGGCTGCTATTTCATCCGCAAAGTCATTGTCCAAATTAAAGTTGGCAACGGAGGAATCATCGGCCCCGGCTGACACATCCTCCGATAAATCCACGTCCGTGAAATCTACCGGCGAGTCCTCCGTGGTTTCTTCCATCACAGGCTCCACAGCTTGGGATTCCTGGGCCTGGTAGGCATCCAGTTTCTCTTCCAGGGCAGCGATGAGGGCCTTCAGTGCTGCAATCTCCGCAAGACATTCTTGCACAAAATCTGTTTGACTTTTCTCCATAAATGACTAAATTTGTAGTCAACACTAACAAAGATACGGAAATGTTTTTGGAAAATGCAAAAAAAGCGGGCTGCATTGAAGTTATTTGTGGCTCCATGTTTTCCGGTAAGACGGAAGAACTCATCAGAAGGCTCAAAAGGGCCCAGTTTGCCAAGCAGAAGATAGCCACTTTCAAACCCACCATCGATAAACGTTACTCGGATTTGGACGTGGTTTCGCACGACTCCCACAGCATTTCCTGTACTCCCATCAAATCACCCTCCCGCATGCTCCAGATAGATCCGGACGTGCAGGTAGTGGGCATCGACGAGGCCCAATTCTTCGACGAAAGCATCATTGAAGTCTGCCAGGAACTGGCCAACAAGCGTGGCATCCGGGTTATTATCGCCGGCCTGGATACGGACTATCTGGGCAAGCCTTTCGGGCCGATGCCCGGCCTCATGGCCATCGCGGAAGACGTGCAGAAAGTCCATGCCATCTGCGTGCGCTGCGGTGCCCTGGCCAATCATTCCCACCGTCTTTCAGACTCCAAGAAACTGGTTGTCCTGGGTGAGAAAGACATCTATGAACCCCTTTGCCGGGAATGCTATCAGAAGGCCCTGACCGAAGACGAATAAAGGCTCTATAAAAAGAGCCTTTTTCGCGCTTCTAACCGTCGACGACGGCTTCAAACGAGAGGAGCTACTGCGAAACTATCCTTGAGCCGCGGCTAGTGTTGAACCTAGTCTTGAGCGGAGCGTCGTCAACGGCTTTGTAGCGGCAGGTAGAAGCGCCGGAAGCCTCCACTTCAATACTTTCCTTTACGGCGACACGGCAGGATGATGCGCCGGACAGTTCTATTTTGGCTTTCCGCGTAGGCGCATCCATGGCGTACAGGTCGGAAGAGCCGGAGCCTTCATACTGCAGGGAATCGGAAGAAACGGTCACATCGGCCTTGGATGCACCGGAAGACTCAATGTCCATGGTCCGGCATTCCGGGCCCCTGAGATCGGCATGGGCCGATCCGGAAAGGACCACATCCCAATCTTCGGCAGCAATGTCAAAAGTACCCTTGGAGGCACCGGCAAGATTCATCCGGACCTGATAGAAACTGCCTTCAAAGCTGTTGCACTTGGAGGCACCGCTCATGACCAGACGGGCCTTGTGTGCATCCACAGCAACGTTTTCGGCCACAGACGCGCCGGAAAGGTCCAGGCGGAATTCTTCCTCGTTGGAGAGCGTGAAACGGCCTTCCAGCAAGCATTTGGAAGCTCCGCTCAGGGAAAGTCTGGTGAGCCTGGGCATGTGTACGGTGGCCCTTAGGACCGCGCCATCCTTGTATTTACGGGAATTCTGGACCGAGCGAGGAAGATCCCTAATGCCGAGGCGAAGCGTACCGGCGTTTACGGCCACGTCCAGGTACGGTTCCAGAAAATCACTGTACTCCACGTCCACAGACCACTGGTTGTCCTGAACCAACGTCACCTTAAAGGAATTGCTGGCCGACAAGGCCTGGAAATCCTTGAGACTGTACTGTTTGGAAAGGACGGCAACAGAATTGTCGGCTTCCTCTGCTTTCAAGCCTGCGGCCGAAAAGGCCAGCATGGCGCACAAAAGGGTAATGAACTTTTTCATCTTTGCTATTGTTTTATTGTTTTCATGATCTTATCCACGCCTTCCAGGAGGTCCCCGTAGTGGGCCCGGAGAATTTCCGCCTGCTCCTTGGGAGAGAGTTCATCGGGTAGTTGGTCCCGTAGCGGTATGGTCTCATCGGTAAGGCTGCCCAACATGTCTGAGGCTTCCTCATCGGCCCCCACCTTCTCCCAGGCATCGGCCACCACCGCCAGATAACGGGCATATACTGCATCCGGATCGTTTTCCACGCCAAGGGAACTATCGGCCTTCCAAGGCAGCAGGGCCAGCACCAGGGCCACGGCTGCAGCTGAACATAAAGCAACATAGAAGACTCTTCTCTTCCTGCTTTTCTGTGCTGTTTCCCAACGCTCCAGAAACTGCTCCTCCGTACCTTCTGGCGGGAGAGCCGTGTCCAGCCGGGAAGCATTCGCCCGGATATATTCTTCCAACTTATTCATGGTTTCCAAGTAGTTTTGTCAGTTTCTTCCGGCCGCGGGCATAAATTGAGCGCAGTGTAACTTCCTTATGGCCTGTTATTTCCGCAATCTTTGCATAGCTCAAGTCCTCTATCAGAACCAGATTCAGGACCAGGCCGTAGGGCTCCGGAAGCGCCGCCATCGCCCGCCGTATCCGGTCCATATCCGGCATCTCTCCCCCATCGTCCTCCTCAGGCTCCTGCTCTTCCGCCAGGGAATCGGCATCCAGGAAAACCGGGGCTTTCCTGTGTAAGCGGAGCAGGTCTATCGCTTTCCGGATGCAGGTGGTCCTGAGCCAGGCTGCCGCCTGCGCAGGACTCCCGCTCCGGACGCCGCCGGAAAGATACTTCAACAGCGTGTCCTGCATCACCTCTGCTGCCTCGGACTCGTTTTTCAGGATTCGCAGCGCCGTGTTGTAAACGGGCGTGCTGTGAATCCGGTAAAACGCTGCTGCTTCTTGTCTTGTCATATAATGATACCTTCCAGTCCCGGCTTTTCGGGGGTCTCTACTTATTAAACGATAGAAATGCGCATTTGTTGCAATCGGCCCGTAAAAATACTAAAAAAAGGAGTATTTTTGCATTATCATGAAACTTAGTCTCGTTCAGTTCAGCCCTGCCTGGGAGTCTCCGTCGGCCAGCCGGAACAGCCTTCAAAAACTACTGGGCCAGGTTCCGGCCACAGACCTGATTGTTTTGCCGGAAATGTTCTCCACCGGATTTGTCACGGAACCGGCAGGCATAGCGGAAAAAGACGGGGAAAGTTTCCGTTTCATGCAGGCTACGGCTGCTGAGCACAATTGTGCCGTGGCCGGAAGCCTTGCCGTGGAAACGGAAGGGGCCTACCGGAACCGCTTTTATTTTGTCTATCCGGACGGGAAGGAAGTCCATTACGACAAACACCATCTTTTCAGCTATGGAGGCGAGAATCTGCATTATACCGCCGGGGATAAGCCGATAGTGGTACACTACCGAGGTATTGGAATCCTCCTGCAGGTTTGCTACGACCTGCGCTTCCCCGCATTCAGTCGGAACCGCAAACTTCCGGACGGCACGGCTCTCTACGATCTGGCCTTGTACGTAGCCAGCTGGCCGGAAAGCCGGATGGATGCCTGGGATATCCTGCTTCGCGCCCGTGCCGTGGAGAACCAGTGCTTCGTTGCGGGGGTGAACCGGGTGGGAAGCGATCCTGGAAACAGTTATTCCGGCCATTCTGCTCTAATCGGCCCAAGGGGAGAATTGCTTACAAATTGTAAGGAGAATAAGGAGGATATAGCCACTATCGATATTGATATCTCCGATTTACTTGCATTCAGAAATCAATTCCCATTTTTACAAGATGCTGACAATCAATAAAATAGTTTTTGTTTTTAAAAATTTTTAACTATCTTTACGCTCAGTTAGTAAGTGTAAAATATACTATGAGCAGCATCAACTGGGATTCCCTGGGGTTTGACGCCTACAGAACCCGTACCGTCGTTTTCTCCCATTTCAAGGACGGGAAATGGTCTCCTTTTGAAACCACGGATACCTTTTCCTTTACCTTCGACCCTTTCGCGCAGGTCTTCCATTACGCCATTTCCTGCTTTGAAGGACTGAAGGCCTTCCGCCAGAAAAGCGGACGGATTGCCATCTTCCGCCCCGAGCAGAACGCAGCCCGGCTCATACGCACGGCCGATTACCTGGGTCTGCCCAGCCCCTCACAGGACATGTTCATCAAAATGTGTGAAGCCTGCGTAAGGGGTAACCTGGATTTCCTTCCTCCGTACGGACACCGGGCTTCCCTATACCTGAGACCCATACTGATGGGCATCCATCCTCAAATGCAACTGGTTCCCTATCCGGAGGCCATCTTTGCGGTGATGTGCGCCCCCGTGGGGTCTTATTACGGAGAGCATCTGCGCTCCTTCGCCGCCGTAATTCCCGGCAACTACGACCGGGCCGCCCCCAAGGGCTCCGGCAGTTACAAGATAGGCGCCAATTACGCCGCCACCTTCAAGCCTTACAAGATTGCACATGAACAAGGCTATACGGAACTGTTGTACCTGAATTCCTGCACCCGGCAGTTCGTGGATGAATTCGGCTCGTCCAATTTCTTCGGCATCAAAGGGAACAAATACATTACGCCCCTTTCGGACAGCGTTTTACCGTCCATCACCAACAAAACCCTGCAACAAGTGGCGGCCGATTTGGGCATGGAGGTGGAGAAACGCCCCATACCGGTAGAGGAGTTGGCCGATTTTGATGAGGCAGCCGCCTGCGGAACCGCTGTAGTTATTACGCCGATGTCCCATATAGACATCAAGCCCGTACTGGAGGCTCCGGAGATTTCGAAAGTATATCGCTACGGCAAGGACGGATGGGTGGGACCGGTTTGTACGAAACTCTATCAGCAGATTAGCGGTATCCAGTTCGGGGAACTGGAAGACACGCATTACTGGTGCTATATCATCTAGCCGCCCCCCTCACCTGTTCACGCAGTGCCAGGATGCGGCGGACGCTTTCGTCTATGCGGGATTCCGGGATGGTGCCATCCTCAACTGCCTGGAAGACGGCATCAAAAACTCTGGGATAGTCCCGGGGGCACAGCAGGATATCGGCCCCGGCCCGGATGGCCAGGATGGCGGCTTCCTCGGAAGAATACTGCTGGGTGATGGCGCCCATTTCCATCCCGTCGGTGATAATGACGCCTTCGAAGCCCAACTCCCCCCGGAGTTTCTCCTGCAGGATTATCGGCGAAAGGGTGGACGGAATCCGGGATCCCGTTACTTCCGGGGCCGATATATGGGCGCTCATGATCATCGGCACGCCTGCCGCTATGCCCGCCTTGAAGCTAATCATCTCGCAGTCAAGCATTTCCTCCCATGTTTTATGGCTTACTGCATAGCCCAGATGGGTATCGGCATAGGTATCTCCATGGCCCGGGAAATGCTTCAGGCAGCTCACGATGCCCGCGGCTTGCATCCCCTTCACATACTGCGCCACCATGGGAGCGGCGACGGAAGGTTTGTCGGAAAAAGCCCGGGCGCCGATAATCACGTTCTGCGGATTGGTGTTCACATCGGCCACGGGGGCAAAGTCTATGTCAAAACCATACTTTTTCAAGTACGAGCCGATGGCGAAAGCGGCGTTGAATGCAGCCTGCGGGTCTTCCGTGGAGCCGATGGCCGCCATGCTGGCGAAGCGGGGAACGCTGAAATTGGGATTGTTGGCAATGCGGGCCACGCGGCCCCCTTCCTCATCGATGCAGATAAGCGGCTGCCCCTTGAACCGGCGGAGTTCCCCGATGAACTTCTGCACCTGCTCCGGCGTATCTATATTGTGAGCATACAGCAGAATGCCGCCCACGGGGTATTTCTTATTGGTGGCCGCCATCCGGGTGTTCACAGAACGGATGGCATAGGGTACCAGGTCATCCCCGGTTTCCCACACGATCTCCGGGTCGAAGACTTCCGGTCTTACGATGAAGAGCTGTCCTATTTTCTCCCGCAAGGTCATCCGCTTAAGTTCTTTTTCTATCCGGTCATTATCCGGGGCGCCTGCCGCACAGGACTGGAAAAGCAGGGGCAGTGCAGCCAGCAGCATAAGCAATCTTCTCATTTCCAGATACAATATGGGAGCAAAGTTACCACTCTGCCCCCACAATTCCAAGTGCGGAACGCGTAAAAACGCCTCTTATCCGCAATAGAAATACTGTTCCACCAGAGAACGCATCAGGTCCGGATTCCGGCGGGCCGCCTCATGCAGGTTGGCATCGTCATGGGAACGGAGCGCCTTCAGGATGCCATCCACCATCCGGGGACGGAAGACATCGGCCGCCTCATAGACGCTGCGCACCTTTTCCAGGGCGTCGGCCGATTCCGAGCAGCAGGTGGGAAGCGACTCCAGCGTAGCCAGACGGGCGGCATTTTCGCTCTTGTGGATATCCATATCCACATAGCTGTCGGCAGCCAGCTTCAGGGCCTTTTCCGGTTCCATCTCCAGGCCGATGCGGGCTGCCACACACAAGCCGGCCATCAACTGGTAGATATCGGCCGAGCAGTCTGGGGAGCGCATCTCGAAGGTCTGTTTGGCCGTGGTGTCGTGGTCGGCCTGTTGCTCCAGCGGGTTGGCGCTGGAACACATGTCCGTTCCGGAACTCCAGCCCAGCGGAACGCGTACCAGGGCGCTGCGGTTGCAGTCTCCCCAGCAGACATTGGTGGGAGCCTCCTGGTGGGGCACCAGGCGGAAATAGGAAGTAGGATTCTTGTTGCCGAAGGCCGTGATGGACGGTGCCATGAGCATCATGCCGGCGATGGCGCGGCGGGCCTCATCCGATAACTTACCGTCCGGGCCCAGGGTGGCATTACGCTCCCCTTTCATCAGACGCATGTGGATATGCATGCCCGAACCGGCTTTCCCGGCCGTGATCTTAGGGGCGAAACACACGTTTAAGCCGCTGCGATAGGCTAGGTTCCGGATTACCCATTTGGCAATAAGTAGCTGGTCTGCAGCTGTTTCCACCGGACAGGGCAAGAATTCTATCTCATTCTGCTCATAGATTTTCCCATCCTGGGTGAAGTTGCCCACTTCGCTGTGTCCGTACTTGATCTGACCGCCGGTGCGGGCAACATGCAGCATGCAGTCCCGCCGGAAATCGTTCAGCTTGGCAAAGGGTTCGCTCTCGTGGTAACCCTTCTGGTCCGTAGCCGGGAACAGCGGGTCCTCGTCACAAATCACGTAATACTCCAACTCTCCCATGGCCTCGAACTGCATGCCGGTGGATGCCTCGAAGGCCTTTTCGGCCCTTAAAAGCGTAGCATGGGGAGCACAGTCGAACGGCGCCCCGCTTTTGTCGAAGAAGCTGCAGAGGAAGCAGAGGGTGGGTGTTTCGTTGAACGGGTCCACGAAGGCGGTACGGTAGCGGGGAATCACATATAAATCGCTGTTGCCGGCCTCTATGAACGAAGGGAAAAGGCTGGAGCCGTCCACGCGCTCCCCTTCCGTCAGGATGGTTTCGGCATAGGCCAGGCTATTCACGGTAAAATTGAGGGTCTTTACACGTCCATCCTCGGCCGGGTACATGAAATCTATCATCCGGACATCGTTCTCACAGATAAAATGGAGCATATCTTCCCGGGTAAAGGTTTCCGGGCGTTTCTTGAGGAATGCTACAACCTCATTGGGGTTCAGGGCAATATTCTTATCCATATTTATGTGGTTACAGTATAAAACACTCCCTTTGGGCACGTGCCCGCGGGGAGTGTCTGGAGCGGAATGCGAGGTTCGAACTCGTGACCTGCGGCTTGGGAAGCCGCCGCTCTACCAACTGAGCTAATTCCGCATGGGACTACAAAGATAGGAACTATTTCCGAGAAAATTGCTACCTTTGAAAAATTTTTCAGCTATGGCAATCCAGAAACCCGGAATTCCCAAGGGCACCAGAGATTTCGGCCAGAAAGAAATGGCCCGGCGCAACTATATCTTCGACACCATCCGCAGCGTTTTCCGTACATACGGCTATCAGCAGATAGAAACGCCCGCGATGGAAAACCTCTCTACCCTGCTGGGAAAGTATGGGGAGGAAGGCGACAAACTCCTGTTCCGTATTCTGAACTCCGGTGATGCCTTTGCCGACGTGGATTTCCAGAAACCGCTGGTTTCCCAAGTTTGCGAAAAGGGCCTGCGTTATGACCTCACGGTGCCTTTCGCCCGTTATGTGGTGCAGCATCAGAACGATATCTCCTTCCCTTTCAAGCGTTTCCAGATTCAGCCGGTCTGGCGGGCCGACCGTCCCCAGAAGGGCCGATACCGCGAATTCTACCAGTGTGACGTGGACGTAATCGGCTCCCGCAGCCAGGTGAACGAACTGGAACTGGTACAGATGGTGGATGCCGTTTTCGGCAAACTGAATGTGCGGGTGGGCATCCACATCAACAACCGGAAAGTGCTCTCGGGTTTTGCCGAAATCGCCGGCGCTCCGGACAAGGTGGTGGATATCACAGTAGCCATCGACAAACTGGACAAGATCGGCCTGGAGAAAGTAAAGGAAGAAATGGCCGATAAGGGTATCGGGGCCGATGGAATTGCCGTAATCGAGCAAATCCTTTCGCTGTCCGGTTCCTTTGGGGAGAAACTCGCTGCCATGCGCGGGCTTTTCAACGGCGGAAGTGCCTCCGGCGTCGTGTCCGAAACCGGCCTGAAGGGTTTGGAGGAGCTTTCCGAACTCTTCGGCCTCATTGAAGCGGCCGGCGTTTCCGCTCCGGTGGAAATGGACCTTTCCCTGGCCCGCGGGCTCAACTATTACACCGGCGCCATCTTCGAGGTAAAGGCGTTGGACTGGGAGATTGGCTCCATCTGCGGTGGCGGCCGGTACGACAACCTCACCGGCATCTTCGGCCTTCCGGACCTCTCCGGCGTGGGCATCTCCTTCGGTGCCGACAGAATCTACGACGTCCTTACCGGCCTGGACCTCTTCCCCGCCTCGCTGGGACAGTCCACCACCCTGCTCTTCGCCGTGATGGGGGCCGATGAACTCCGCTACGTGCTCCCGATCGCCCGGTCGCTGCGCGAGGCCGGCGTGTCCGTGGAAGTCTACCCGGAAGCCACCAAACTCAAGAAACAGTTCGACTATGCCGACAAAAAGGCCATCCCCTTCATTTCCATCAACGGTTCGTCGGAAATTGAAGCCGGAACCGTGAATATCAAGAACTTACGTTCCGGTTCCCAACAGGCCTTCTCGGCTACGGATCTCCCCGGCATTTTAGAAATCCTCAAATAAATTTGGATTTTTCAAAGAAACAACTTACCTTTGCAATCCCATACCGCGGAGTAGAGCAGTCGGTAGCTCGTCGGGCTCATAACCCGGAGGTCGCAGGTTCGAGTCCTGCCTCCGCTACAAAGCTTTGAAAACCAGCCTTTTAGAGGCTGGTTTTATGCTTTGTGGCTAGGCAGGACTGCCTTTTTACGTTACCCCCTCCCTAAATCCCTCCCCTCGGGGGAGGGACTCAGCGTCAGAAGACGCCGCTCGCCTGCAGGCTCGGTCGCTTCGCTCCGAATTCTCTGCCCTAACTTAGTCTGTAATTTGGCGTTATATAGACTAAGATTGTCGTGACCTATCGGCCTTCGGATTACTGGTTATGATTAATCTGAATAAACGATGCCGGCACTATCGTAGGAACCATCTTCGTTAAAGGTGATGCTTAAAGAATACATGGCAAGGCCGATAAAAGCGCCTGGCTTCAGAACGTAGAAGAGGTAGGTGTCTCCAGGATGATGATCACCGAGGAGATCTTCGCCAAGCAAATCAATGGTCTCCTCAACAGACGGCTTTTCTTTATTCAACTTCTCAACAAGAGACTCCGACATATAATACCGGATCTTATGAACCGGATGATGCTTCCAGATCCATTGATTGAAAGGAACCTGAAACCCTAGTGTAGGAGATATCGAACAAGTGATGCAAAGAGCAGCAATCACAATCAGAATTATCCCAATACGTTTTGTGGTACGCTTCATATTTCCAAATATCGAGACAGAAAGACATTATATACCGAATAGGACGTACCCTCATCAGTCGTCGTTGCCAATACCAATTCTTTGTCCATCAGCGCCTTTATGTTTCTCAATGCGGTCGGCCCGGAAGAGATCTTATACTTGGACAGGAAAGCGGCGGAGGTGATTTGTGAAACGCTGCCTTCCCTGGCAATAGCTTCCAGCATCTTCCATTGGGAGCGGGTAAGCAGTCGGCGGATTTCCTGAAAACGGTCCCGCTCGGAATCAAGGATGGACTGGATGGCAGCCACTATATCATTCCGGACAACGACATTCCCGGAAAGAGAGAACACTTCATTACACAACCGTTGCGTATAGTATGTATGATCCTTCGTCCATTCGATGATATAGCCGATGGAATCGTCGTCGATGGTTTTTCCTGCCGATGCGAACTTTTCCTTGATAAAGGAGGCATAAACCGGTACGGGGAGTTTTGAAAGATAAGAGAAGGAAGTACTTTCGTAAAAGGGCTTCTTGGCGTTGGTGAACATATCGGTCATCGTATGCTTCTTGCTTCCGCAATAGATGAAACGGACATTATGCAGATGCTGGATATGTTTCCGGAGAATCGCTTCCATGTTGACATCATTATACTCCCGAATCTGCTGGAACTCGTCGATGGCAAGCACGACCTTCTGCGGATAACTCTCTAGATAACCCAATACTTCTTTCAGGGTACTCTGCTTTTGGTTGTCGTCAGCGAAAGTGAACGATACTTGAGGAGAACCTGTCAGCGGGTCGATGCCAAGCAAAGGGCGGACACTTTTCAGTGTCTTGAAAAATGCCGTGATCTTCTGCTGTTTTCCGAGTTTATTGACGACGGCATCTGAGATTGCCTTGATGAACTCTTCGATGGACAATGTGTCACTTATGTCCACATAAATGGTTTCAAAGGACAGTTTTCTCGCCTTTATCTCGTCAAACACCCGAAAAATAAGACCAGTCTTTCCCAGTCTTCGGGGAGAGATGAGCGTGGTATTCCGCCCATTGGTGATATTGCGGATGATTTCTTCCGTTTCTTTCTCTCTGTCGCAGAAAAATGCCTTTGATCTATAAGGCTCTAGAATGAAGGGGTTCTCAAGCATAGCCGTATTTTTTCACAAATATAATTAACATAATGTTAATAACAAAATGTTAATAGCATTTTTCGAAATTATCTGTCAATCTCTGGATCTCCAGCAGCCCTTCCAGGAAGCGGAGGTTCGATATTTTTTCACCGTAGTCTACAAACAATTGAAAACCAGCCATTTAGGCTGGTTTATTCGTTTATGCCGGATTGAACCTTGCTTTGGGCTGCTTGCAACGTGGGCAGCGCCAGTCGTCGGGCAGGTCTTCAAAAGCGACACCGTCGTGCTCTGCGGGATCGTAGACGTAACCGCAAATGGAGCAGACATACTTTCCGGTCGCTTTCATCGAGGAGAAGTCCACTTCGGCCAGCACGGTGGGAACGGGATTATCGAGATCCATCACACGTTTGGCTTCCAGGTTCTCATAGCCCTGAGGCGTGTGGGTCCCGCAATAGACCGTGGGGTGGTTGCGGACGAATTCGCGGACGCGGTTCTGCGTCTCTCGGGCGGCAGGCAGGTCGTCATAGACCACCGACAGCTTATCCTCGTAAAGCGCCTCGTCCACGTAGGTGATGTCGCCATGAAGCATGTAAAACAATCCGTCCATCTCCACCACGATGATGCTATTGCCCTTGGTGTGGCCCTTGGCTTTGATGAGGTAAATGCCGTCCTGAATCTTCTGACTCTCGGGGAAATTGTAGTAGGCGCCATCAGTATAGCTGACGGGCACGAGGTTCGTGAGTCCCTGTAGTTCTGCGGCATCCATCTCTTCCTGGTTCACATAGATTTTGGCATTAGGGAAACTTTTCAGTTCGCCGGTGTGGTCGGCATGCCGATGGGTGACGAGTATCTTCGTCACCTGCTCAGGTTGGTATCCGAGGGCCTTGAAGGCATCCATGTAACTGCAAATGTCCTTGCCGGTATAGAGGATCGAATCTTCATTGGGTACCTCCTCGGGAGTACCTGCTGGCAGCCCGGTATCTACGAGAATCACCTCGCTGCCCGTGTCAATCAGATAGTTCTGAAGACTGCCGCGATAACGAATGGACTTGTCAAACTTATCCTGCCCTTCCTCGCCTCCGAAAACGAAGGGCTGTGTATAGAATCCGTCTTTGCGGAATTTTACTGCCTTGATTTCCATAATGTCGATGGGGCTATTCTTCAACAGGTACAAATTTCTCTTTCTTCCGCTTGCAACGGGGGCAACGCCAGGTGTCGGGAAGTTCCTCGAAAGGCGTTCCCGGAGGGATGTTCTGTTTGGGATCTCCTTTTTCAGGATCGTAAGTGTATTTGCAGGGGCATTTGAACTTGGTCATATCGTGCGTGTTTTAGTGGTCAGGTTAAAAGGGAGAGCCGGAGCCCTCCCAAAAAGAAATTCAGATGTCCCTGTCACAGGGACGGTGCCTTTGTAGGCTTACTTCTGGGCGGGCTCCCACTTGCAGCGGACAGGAGAGACGATGGCGCCTTCCTTCTTGAGTTCAGCGAAGACCTTGTCCACGTCCTTGCGGTCCAGGCCGGTGATTTCTGCAATCTTGCCGGCGTTCACGGGTGCGCCGAATTCGCGCATGGCTTTAAGTACTTGTTCTTTCATGGCTTACATCATTGCGGTTAAGAAATTCTCGTATCCGAGTTTGTCAATGTAATTGAGATACTGCGCTTCCCAGGCCATGTGCTCGGCCTCGCCGTCGATCCATTTCTGGATGAGTTTCTGGGTAGGGTAGTCGTCAGCAAAGGCTTGTGCCAGTTCGCTGAGCATCTTCACACCGTCGGGAGCGTAGTCCGACTCGATCTGCTGCTTCGGGTCATCGTAGAAGGGGAATTCGATCGTCTTCATGAGTTCCTGCAACTCGGCGGGCTTGCAGCCAAGTTCCACCAGGCGGTTCAGAACTTCTTCGGCTTCGTCCCACTCCTCTTCGGCCTCCTCCTTCCATTTGTCGGCCAGTTTGTTCCAGCCCTGCAGACGGTCGTAGGCCGAGAACGCAAAATGCTGTTTGCTGTTGCCAAACCATACTGCGCCATAGTAGGCGAACTGTTTCAATGCTTCTTCTTTCGTCATAATGATATTAGTTTTAAGTGAATAATCTTTCGTCTTCAATTGACTATTGCAAAGTTACGGCTTTCCTAGGAATAATATGCGAGCAAGACGAAACAATAACCGATAGATACGAAACAATCTTCATATTTTTGTCTAACTTTGCACAGTAGAATAAACCTTTTATACGCTATGTACGCAATCTCTGACACTTGGATGTGGCAATACGGCAAATCCCATTACCGGGACTGGGATGGTCGATTTTTAAGCCTTGAAGCCGACAAAGAAACGAATTTGCGCACGAATACGCTGCCCGGTACGGTAGCGGCCTACGCTTTTGCCATTGTCCTCAATGGCACTTCCACCCTTCTCTACAGCGGGCGGGAGATAACGATAGAAAGAGACCACTTGTTTATCTATATGCCCGGATTTCCTATCCGTATAAAGGATGTCTCCGAAGACTTTGCCGGTCTTTGGCTCGTCGCCGATGAATCCTTTACCGTGGAAACGCCATCTATCCGAAACGCTGTGCGTTCAGCGCTGCTTCCCATCTTCGAGATGCGTCAACCTGTTGTGGGAATCTCCCCTGAAGAATGCGCCCGCCTTAGCTCCTTGATTCGCATAGCCGGGGAATATCTCATCTCTGAGAATCCATTGCGCGAGGAAATGCTTGGAAACCTGTACGCAATCTTCCTGATGGATCTTTCATCCATTCTTTCCAGACAGTCTAAGCGCGGCGGGTTCGGGAAAAGCACAGAAGAACTGTTCATGAATTTCATGGACATGCTTCCGAAACATTTTGTCCGGGAACACGGCATTGAATTCTACGCCGATGCCTTGAACGTCACGCCCACCTATCTCTCCCGTGCTGTCCGGCAGGTTTCCGGAAGGACAGTCGTGGAGTATATCAACCGCTTGCTGCTGATGGAGGCCATCTGGCTGCTTGAAAGCACTGCCTTGAGTATCGACGAGATTGCCGAAAGGATCAACTATGCCGACTCTACTACCTTCGGACGCTTCTTCTTCCGTATGAAAGGTGTTACGCCAAGGGAGTACAGGAAGAGATTGTAGATAAATTCACATTATCGGTGTAATGCATCAATGAATCGTTGTATTTCCAACAAGCCCTTCTAGGAACCGGAGGTTCGAGATTCGGAGTGTTTGGTCTACAACATTGAAAGCCAGCCTTTTAGGCTGGCTTTCGCGTTTGTGGCGACGTTATTCTTGCCCGTCGGCCTTCGGCCTCTAAAGTGCTATTATTGTGGCAGAATGATTATCTTTGTATTCGATTAATCGGAATATACCATCAACAAATTACACACAACATATCATGATTGACCGAGAGAAAGACAATCAATTTCACGACATGCTCAACAATGGGCGGATGTATGACAGTGTGGATGAAGAATTCATTGCATATCAGCACTCACTGGTTCAACGACTGAATGAGTTCAACCGCACGGACGAAACTCCGGAAGGACTCAAGGAACGGGATGAGATTCTCAAAGAGATATGCGGGACCTACGGTGAGGACCTTTACATCATCCCTCCCATCCACGCTAACTGCGGCCTCCGGCACATTCACTTCGGAAAGCGTGTGGTCGTAAACTTCAACTGCATGTTCGTTGATGATGGGGACATTTTCATTGGCGACGATGTAATGATCGGCCCGGGATGTATTTTCGCTACGGCCATCCATCCCATATCGCCCAGGCTCCGCAAATACAAGATTCAGCGAAACAAGCAGATCCACATCGGTAACAATGTCTGGCTCGGTGGCGGTGCCATCGTCCTCCCGGGCGTGACTATTGGCGACAATTCGATTGTCGGAGCCGGTAGTGTGGTCACCAAGGATGTTCCTGCCAATTGCATCGTTGTCGGCAGTCCGGCAAAGGTTCTGCGCCAGATTACTGAGGAAGATGACAAGTTCGAAGGCGGAAAGCCTATCCCACAGGAATTGCTTGACAAGTATGTTTAGGTATGGCTGACCTGAAGTCTTGGAACCTCTGGCATGGATGCAGAAAGTACAGCGAGGGCTGTGCCAACTGCTATATGTTCGTGCTGGACAAGGCCCACAAAGTGCCGGAATCCAGTTCGGCCGTTGTGAGGACCAAGATGTTCTACAAGCCGCTGGAAACCAATCGAAAAGGTTATTACAAGATACCCTCCGGATACACGCTCCGGATCAATATGACCTCGGACACTTTCGTGGAAGAGGCCGATGCCTGGCGTGATGAGATGTGGGACATTATACGCAAGCGGCCGGACGTTATCTTCTATATCCTCACTAAACGTGTACCTCGCATTCCGGAATGCCTCCCCGCTGACTGGGGTGACGGTTGGGAGAATGTGGACCTGAATATGACCTGCGAGAATCAGCGGGCTTTTGACGAACGCTGGCCCATCTTCCGGGACATTCCCGCCAAGCATAAAGGAATGAACCTGGCGCCGATGATTGGCTCCATCGATATTTCGCCTGCGCTGGAATCCGGTCAGATTGAAACCGTTATGATTGGCGGAGAGGGGTTCGGAGGCACAAGGCCCTGCCACTATGAGTGGATCAAGAAGGTCAGCGACGACTGTCTGCGATATAGAGTTAATTTCTTCCTGGACGCTATCGGCAGTCACTTCGTCAAGGATGGAAAAGAGTACTATATTGATACCCAGGAACTCCAAGGCCGGCAGGCCTATAAGTCCGGGCTTTCCCATTTCTTCAAGAAACCGGACTTCAAACTCTATCATCCGATAGACGGTCATCTGCTGGAAGAAGGGGAACTGATGGTTCCCCAGTTCAATGTCCATCGCTGTCTGGAGTGCGTAAGGGCGCAGTATTGCGTGGGCTGCGGCAACTGCGGCTCCTGCAAGCAGGTGGAGCTGGTAAGCCTGGAGGATTTGCTGAAGATGAGAGGAGTATAAATTCCCTGTTTATCGGTGTAAAGCATCAATAAGCCGCTGAATCTCCAGCAACCCGTCCAGGAACCGGAGGTTCGAGATTTTTTCACCGTAGTCTACAAAGCAAAAAAAGTCAGCTTAATCGCTGACTTTTTTGCTTTTCCGCTCCGGCATAAATGCCTTGACCCCCGCCGCTTCGCGGCTGCCCCGGTGGGGCCATTGAAGGGGCTGCGCCCCCTCAAACTCCCCCTTGTTGTTATATGCGTTTGAGCGGGTCAGGACGGAACCCTACGTTAGCCTGCAGGCCCTGTCGCTTCGCTCCGAAACTCCTCTGATTCAGCCTCCCGTGCACGAAAACCGGCTCTACGGTGCACGGGACGTCCAAAATCGGCCTTCCGTGCACGGAATCGCCCTCTACGGTGCACGGACACCCAGGCCTGGGGTTTCGTGTCCGCGTGCGCTATTTTCGGCCGCCGCGACACCGTAGAGCTCTTTTGGTGTCCTAACGGTCCCGCAAGTGGGACGTTACGCTTGTAATAGCTACTATTCTGGCAGAATGATTATCTTTGTCTTCGTTAAATCGGATATCCGTATGCGCAGACTTCTCATATTGATGGCTCTTCTGGCTAGTACGCTGGTTTCCTTTGCCCAGAACGGGGTGAAGGGACGGGTAGTGGAAGCCGATGGAACACCGGTTATCTATGCAGCAGTGATGCTGGAATCGGACAAGAAGATGGTGGCCGGAGGCATGACGGCAGAGGATGGTACATTCCTTCTTAACGGGCAGTTCACGGGTAAGTATCTTTTGAAAATCAGTTCTATCGGCTATAAGGACCTGAAGCGTGAAATAGATCTCCCCGGCAAGGGTGTGAAGGATCTGGGCGATATAATCCTGACTCCTGACCCTACAGTATTGCTGGAGTCGGTGGTCGTTGCTGGCGAGACGCCGAAAAGCGTGAGCGTGGAGAAAACGCGCATCAATACGTCGTCTAGCGCGGCTGCAGCAACGGGCTCCGTGCTTGAGGTAATCCGCGGAGCCTCGGCCGTGAGTGTGGATGGCAACGCCGGCATTTCTATCCGGGGCAACAGCAATGTGCTCATTTTGTGGATGGAATTCCCACTACACTGGGTGGCTTGGAGAGCATCCCGGCAGCCAATGTGCAAAGCATTGAGATTGTGACCAGCCCGGATGTGAAATATGATTCGGAGGGCACCGGAGGCATTGTCAACATTATTTCCAAGAAGCAGTCGGCCAATATGTTTAGCGCAATGGCTGCGTTCAACTACGGTTTCAACGGTTTCCTGAACGGGAATGTGGCGCTGAACTATAACAAAGGCCGATGGGGCGTGCGCTTCAACTACAATGGGAAGTACGAAAAGGACCTGATTGAGAGCGAGCTGCATCGGCAGATTGTGACTACAGGTACCCGGGTTGACCAACTGATCAACGCCACCAAACGGACCAGCGGCCAAAATGCCGGCATCAACCTCCAGTTCAAGGCTACGCCCAAGGACATCTTGACGGCCGATTTCAAGGTGGCGCTGCCCCGGATGAACAACTTCCAGGACTTCAACGGCACGCGCCAGACGGACATCACCTTCAACCGGGAGAACTTTGAAGGAGGCCTGGACTATAAGCACTTCTTTGATCCCGGCAAGAAGGAACTGAGCGTAAACGCATCCGTTTCCAGCATCACCGGCCACAGGCCTTCCTACTATTATGAAGGCGGAAAGATGGTGCAGAAATCACAATCCGGCGGGCATCCTTTCATTGCCGCCCTGCAGGCCGATTATCTGACGGTGCTGGGAAAAGGTAAGATCGAGACGGGTGTGAAGATGACGTATCGGCAAAACAATATAGACCACAAGATGTATGAATGGGACGACGCTACGCAGGACTGGGTGCTGTCTATTCCACTCAGCAACGACCTGACACACCGCGAGTACATCCCGGCTGCGTATGCAATGTATTCCGGAAAGTTTACGGATGTGCTATCCTATAAGGCCGGTGTCCGCTTCGAATACAGTTATGTTACTCTGCACAGCATTGGTTCTGGCCTGGACACGAGTAGCGACTGCTGGTTCCTGTCACCCAGCGTGTCACTGAACTGGCGCGTGGCTCCTCGCTGGTCTTTGAGCACAGCGCTCACCCGGCGAATCTCACGGCCGACGTATCCACAGTTGAACCCCTACATCAACCTTATTGACAAACAGACCTACGAGACGGGTAATATGCAATTGCAGCCCGAGAAGGCCAATAAACTGGATGCAGGGTATTCCTATACCGGTAAATACCTGACGGTGAACGGAAATGCCTATGTAACCTATATTACGGGCTACATTAACCAGGTGGCCTATTTGGACAACGATATCTTGGTCACGACTTACATCAATGCCGATTCCGACGTAAAGACCGGCATCGACCATAGCATCCGGTATTCGCCCGTTCGGTGGATGACGATCGATTTGGCCAGCAATACCTTTTATACGGCATCCAGAGGCTCTTTCAAGGGCGTAGACATCCGTAACCAGGGTTGGACCAACAACAGCAACATCGGCCTTACCATCCGTCCTTTCAGTAGCACGGAGATCCAGGCACAGTACTTTGTGACCACGCCGCAGTATTTTCCGCAGTTTACAACCAAGACCATCCATTACGGCAACATCGGCGTGAAGCAGTACTTCCTGAAGAACTCGCTGACTATTTCGGCTCTTCTTACGGACGTATTCAACACCCGCCGCTGGGACGTTCATTCCGACAACCCGGTATTCACGCTGGTGAACAACAGCAAGAACCGCAGCCGGATGTTCTGGCTGGGCATCACCTGGAACTTCCATTCCTTCAAACCGGCCAAGGGCGGGCAGAAGCAGCAGGAAGAAGACAGAAGCGTAATCAGAATAGGAGATTAGATGATGGAACTTATCAAAACCATATTGGCAGTAGGGGCTGGCAGTTTCCTGGGCGGAGCAGGCCGGTATCTGGTATCGTTGGCGATGAAAGGCATCAGCAAGGGATTCCCGTGGGTGACACTGACGGTGAACCTTGTGGGCTGCTTTCTAATAGGCATCCTATGGGGCGTATTTAGCAAGAACGGCGCCGAGGGTAGCAACTGGGCGTTATTCCTTACCGTTGGTCTCTGTGGCGGTTTTACAACTTTCTCTACGTTTTCGAAGGAGGCGCTGGTAATGCTGCAGACCGGCAATGTTTGGGGATTTGCCGGGTATGTGGCCATCAGCGTGATTGCAGGTATTGCCCTCGTTGCATTGGGGTATTACCTGTTGCGTTAAATACGGATTTATCGGTGTAAAGCATCAATGAATTGTTGGATCTCCAGCAGCCCGTCCAGGAACCGGAAGTTCGATAATTTTTCACAGTAGTCTACAAAGTTTTGAAAACCAGCCCTCAGAGGCTGGTTCTTGCGTTTGGAAAGCTGGAAAAGAATTCTTATCTTTGCTATAAACCACATTATCCAAGACTTAATGGCTTTTTCCATCAAGCTCAAACTTTGGCAAAAAGTACTCCTGCTGTGTCTGGCGGGCATTATCGTGGGGGCCGGATGTCTCTTCCTGTATATGCTGCGATTCACGACATATTTGGGAGACGACCCTTCGGCTTGCGTGAACTGCCATATCATGCAGCCCTATTATGCCACTTGGAACCATTCCTCTCATGGCCGGGGTGAAGGGGCTGTTGCCACTTGCAATGACTGCCACGTCCCTCACGAGAACGTGGCCCGCAAATACGCTTTCAAGGGCTTGGATGGTATGAAACACACTGCGGCATTCCTCACTTTCAGTGAGCCTCAGGTACCCGCCGCAAAGGATCCCAGCGCCCAGGTCATCATGAACAACTGCATCCGCTGCCATACGGAACTTACTACCGAAATGGTAAAGCTGGGCAAGATGGATTTCAAGATGACGCAGGAAGGAGAAGGAAAAGCCTGCTGGGACTGCCACCGGAATGTTCCGCACAGTGGCAAGAACAGCCTGTCGGCCACGCCGGATGCCAAGGTCCCTTTCCCGGATTCACCTGTGCCTGAGTGGCTGCAGAAAGCCATCGGCCATCATTCTCCCCACGGTCACTTACATGGAAAATAAAAACACAAGGATATGAGCGAAAAGAAACTGAAACCCATTCATAGCTGGCTGATTTTCGGCGGCTGCATGGTCATCGTTTTCGTGCTGGGTCTGCTGGTCTCTTCCCTGATGGAGCGCCGCGCCGAGGTAGCAAGCATTTTCAACAACCGCAAGAACCCCATGCAGGGCATTGTAACTCAGAACCAGAAGTTCAAGAGCGATTTCCCGCGCGAGTATGAGACCTGGAAAGCCACCGAGAAGACAGATTTCCAGTCCAAGTACATGTCTTCCGATGTTCAGGACGTGCTTGAGGCGCGGCCCAATATGGTTATTTTATGGGCCGGTTACGCTTTCTCGTGGGACTACAAGGCTCCCCGCGGACACTTTCACGCCCTGGATGACCATCGCGAAATCCTTCGCACCGGCTTCCCTACGGAGCTTTATGACGGTTCCAACCAGCCCGGTACCTGCTGGACCTGCAAGGGCCCGGATGTTCCCCGCCTGATGGAAGAGGTTGGCCCTGCCGAGTTCTACAAGGCCAACTGGGCCAAGTGGGGCGCCGACGTGGTGAACCCCATCGGCTGCTCCGACTGCCACGATTCTGAAACGATGGATCTGCACATCTCCCGTCCTGCCCTGCGCGAAGCCTTCGCCGCCCGCGGAATGGATGTGGACAAGGCCACACACAACGAGATGCGCTCCCTGGTGTGCGCCCAGTGCCATGTGGAGTACTATTTCCACGATTATCCTGAGACACCGGAAAAAGACCAGTACCTTACCTTTCCCTGGAAATACGGACTCACGCTGGAGGACGCCGAGAAGTACTACGACGAAATGGGCTATGCCGATTATATCCACGCGCTGTCCAAAGCCCCCATCCTCAAAGCCCAGCATCCCGGTTATGAGACCTCTCTCCAGGGCATTCACGGTCAGCGTGGTGTCACCTGTGCCGACTGCCACATGCCTTATACGGCCGATGGCGGCGTGAAGTATTCCGATCATCAGATTCAGAGCCCGCTGGCCAAGATGGACCGCACCTGCCTGGTGTGCCACCGCGAAAGCGAGGAAACGCTGCGCCAGAACGTGTATGAGCGTCAGGAGAAGTGCCTGGAGGTTCGCGGCCGCCTGGAAGACCTGCTTGCCAAGGCTCACATCGAGGCCAAAGTCGCCTGGGATAAGGGCGCAACAGAAGCTGAGATGAAGGATGCTTTGCAGGACATCCGAAAGAGCCAGTGGCGCTGGGACTTTGCCGTAGCTTCCCACGGTGCTTCCTTCCACGCTCCGCAGGAAGTGCTGCGTCTGATGGGTGACGGCATCGACTATGCCGGACAGGCCCGCCTGAAGATTGCCAAGGTGCTGGCTAAGCACGGCTTCACCGGCGAGGTTCCCATGCCCGACATCTCCACCAAAGCCAAGGCACAGGCTTATATCGGCCTGGATATGCCTGCTATGGAAAGCAAGAAGAAGGCTTTTATGGAAAACATCGTTCCCCAGTGGCTCACCATCGCCAAGGAGAACGGCAAACTGCTTGATTACTAAGAAGTATGTGGGTTAAACCCTGGAATATGAAGGAGGGCTTCCTCGTGGGAGGAGGCCTTCTTTTTACGGGAATATTGCTGCAGGTGGCCATAGGACCCATCCGCTGGGAACTCTTTGCCTGGCCGGTGAACCTGATTGTGCTTGTCCTGCTGCTGGCCGCTATCGGCATTATGTTCTTGTTGCGCCGAAAGGTATATGCTTTTGAGTGGTTGATGCATGCTGGGGCGGCAGTTCCGTGCCTGGTGTACGCTGCTACGCTTACCATTCTGATGGGATTGCTTCCGCAAGTACGCACGGGCGGGATGCCCTGGCTTAGCCAGATGCTGCGTTTCTGGCCCTTTGTCCTCATTTGGACCTGGATGATGGTGATATCGGCCCTGGCGGCGCTGAATCACATCTTCCGTTGGAAAGTGAAGGAAATCCCGTTCATTCTTAACCATATGGGCGTAGTGGTGGCCATTGTTGCCGCTACGCTGGGCAATGCCGATATCCGGAGCCTTCAGATGACGGTCTTTACCGATGAACCGGAGTGGCGGGCGGTGGATGACGCCGGAACCATTCACGAGCCGGGCCTGGCCATTGAACTGCATCGGTTTACCATGGAGGAGTATGCCGACGGCACGCCCAAACGCTTTGCTTCGGATATTTCCGTATATACGATAGATGGAAAGACGGTTCAGGGAACGGTGGAAGTGAACAAGCCCCTGAAGGTGAACGGTTGGAAGATTTACCAGTACGGATATGACGTAAGAATGGGCCCGAAAAGTACCTATAGCGTGTTCCAACTGGTGCGGGATCCGTGGATTTTCTGGGTGTATCTGGGTATCTTTATGATGATTGCCGGCGCTCTGTGCCTGATGCTGTTTATGGCCCCTAAACCTGTGAGAGTATGAGTTGGGATTCATTTATCTGGTTTGCACTGGGAGCCGTGCTCCTGTGGGCCGCAGGCGCCTTCTTCGCCTGGAAAGAGAAGAAGGTTTGGGTGTATGTTTGCACGTTGGCTGGCATTGCAGTCTTCTTTGCCTTCATTCTTGGTATGTGGATTTCCCTTGAGCGTCCGCCGCTCCGAACGATGGGGGAGACCCGCCTGTGGTATTCTTTCTTCCTACCTGTTGCCGGCATCATCGTCTACAGTCGCTGGCGCTACAAATGGATTCTGAGCTTCTCCACGTTGCTGTCTTTCGTTTTCATCTGCGTGAATCTGTTTAAGCCGGGCATCCACTCCAAGAGCCTGATGCCGGCGCTGCAGAGTCCATGGTTCGCCCCACACGTCATAGTGTACATGTTCTCCTATGCTCTGCTGGGAGCCGCTACCATAATGGCGGTATATCTGCTCATCCGCAAGCGGGCATCGGACTCGGAAATAAACCTTACAGACAATCTTGTGTATGTAGGCTTGGCCTTCCTGACTTTCGGGATGCTATTCGGCGCCCTTTGGGCAAAAGAGGCCTGGGGTACCTACTGGGCCTGGGATCCCAAGGAGACCTGGGCGGCCGCCACTTGGCTTTGCTACCTGGTGTATATTCACTTGCGCAAGGCAAAGCCCGGAGAATGGCAGACAGCCTGCGTCATCCTGCTGGTGAGTTTCGTCTGTCTGCAGATCTGCTGGTGGGGCATAAACTACCTGCCTTCTGCCCAGGGACTGTCCATTCACACCTACAATTTAAAATGACTTGTTTACTTATTGGACTCCCTATTTCCGTGAGCCCTCCATTTCTTCTATATTTCCATTTCCCAGATTTTCAATATATTGCATAATTCTTTCAACCTTCTTCAGATCCTCCATAAGGTTCGAGATTCGGAGTGTTTGGTCTACTTAACAAAGGAATAATCCAACTGGTTATTCCTTTTTTCGTATAGGGATGTCGAGACTCGCACCCATCGATTTTTCACCTGGCAACATTTTCATTATCATTTTATGATTATCATTTTATGGAAATGTGAATTCTTTCGCTTATCTTTGCCTCTGACACAATGAAAAGGCCTATGAACAATCCTTTTGTCACCAATGGCTATGCCGGCGCAGAGTTTTTTTGCGACAGAGTTCAGGAAACGGTGACCATCCGTGAACTGCTGCTCAACGAGAACAACATCGCCCTCATTTCTCCCAGGCGTCTGGGAAAGACGGATTTGATTTGGCACGTCTTCGATGACAAGGAAATCCGCCGGACAAACTATTGCTTTGTCGTGGACATCTATGCCACCAAAAACCTGAGTGACTTTGTGAATATGCTGGGCAAGGCCGTGATGGACGAGCTCCGTCCCAAAGGGAAAAAGGTGTGGGAAAAGTTTATCAACATCGTTTCATCCTTGAGGTCAGAGATTTCTTTCGACATGAATGGAATGCCCACCTGGAGCGTAGGGTTAAGTTCCATCAATAATCCATCCATCACGTTGGACGAGATCTTTTCTTATCTCAATCAGGCTGACAAACCCTGCCTGGTGGCCATCGACGAGTTCCAGCAGATTACCCGATATGACGATGAAACTGTAGAAGCAACCATTCGGACCCATGTTCAGCGCTGTACGAATGCCCATTTCATTTTCTCCGGGTCACAGCGCCATATGATGAATGGGATGTTCACCTCCCCGTCCCGCCCGTTCTATCAAGCCGTGTCAATCATCAACCTCCAACCTCTGGATCTGAATGTGTACACGGACTTTTGTGTCAATAAGTTCGAATCCGCCGGCAAGCATCTGAACAAAGAGGTTGTAGCCTCGTTATATGAACGCTTCGAAGCCGTTACCAGCTATATGCACCGCATACTGAATGTGCTATATTCCAGGACTGAAAAGGGATCCACCTGCATTGTCCCGATGGTGGACGAGGCCATAGACTTCATTCTTCGGATGTCTTCAGACGCTTATGAGTCGCTTTATTACCAGATGCCTGAAAAACAGCGTTTGATGTTTTTGGCTATCGCCAGCGAAGGGAAAGCCACTTCTGTGACAGGGGGAAAATTCATCAATAAACACAAACTCATTTCGGCCAGTAGCGCCAATTCAGCTCTCAAAGGATTACTTGAGAAAGACTTTATCACCGTGGACAAGAATGTTTATAGCCTATATGACCAGTTCTTCGCCCTGTGGTTGAAGTTTAAGGGGATGATCTGAACACCTTTCCCCGGTTTACAAAAGAATCTGGAATTAAATCACCAAACCATATCCCGATGAAGCATAAAAGCATACTATGGAAGGCGCTTTTCACCGTATCGGCGTTGCTCCTCATTCACGGATGCCGGGACCCTTTCGAACTGACAACCCGGGACTTCATTGAACTCGAACTGCTTCAATATCCTGAATCCCGTGTCCAAGATATTTACAAGTCCTTCTGCCAGGACAATCTGGGACCCGAACACCTTATTCCCGACCCCACCTCCGCCGCCAATTACCTTAAAGAAGAACTCCGAACCTATCAGGAAGATCTGGACAACCTTCGGTACGAAGCTCCCGTAGAGCGATACTATTATGTTGGAGACCAGCAACGCTATGCCCGGGTTGATTTATCTGTCGTTTTGGACAGTTTGGTCACCGAAGAAGCATTCCTGGATGCATTTGTCCGCAGCGCCAATGTAGGGAAACGTATTACGGAAGAAGAATGGGCAAATAAGTGGAAGAAAGTAGCCAAGATTCTACGAAAAGATTTTAAAGACATCCCTTATCTCGAGAATGATCTCCACATGTTGGATTCGCTGATGGCGGAAGGGCATTACATCATGCACCATAGCCAGGCATTCAGAGATGCCTATCACCCGCACTACAGAATCATTGACATGAAAATCTTCGTTAACGAAATGAAGCCCCTTATTGAGCAGTGGTAGAATCCGGAATGCCCTCAGAATTCGATTTCTGAAGTTGGACTGTATTGCGCAGATCAGTATCCCTCGTGGATTTCATGTTCTATTCGGTTTAGCGCACGAATAGCGTCCAAAAGATTCGATAATTCATCATAGCTGTCTACTTAAAAATGCTAACTGATTAATTATAAATCTGTTAGCATTTTTCGCCTAAGCCGGGATAATTCCACTGTCCTGGCATTCCTTGGCGGAAAGAATCATTCGACCGCTCTATTTTATGCCAGTGCAAAGGTACGGCAAAACCCCTGCAACCCGGGTGCGATTACGATCCCTTCTTTTGCCTTAGGGCTTCATAATAAGCATGACGCTTCGGGTTCTCCGGGAACCAGCCCCTGAGCACCCGCTTCTCCTGCTGATGCATCTCCAGGATGCCCCAAAAACAGGAAAAGGCAAATCCACCCAGGATTGTTGAGACGGTCTGGTTGGGGACGAACAAGGAGGCCGCCGCAACCATAAGACCCACGGCCAACCAGATCCACCAGCTCTTCTTTCCCAGGTGGTACTCCATCTTGATGACGGCAGGATGGCAGATGCCGATGCAGAAAAAGACGACTGCACCGACAAGGATACCACTAAAGTTCATATCTATAGCAGCGCTTCAATCTCCGACTCCAGTTGTTCCGGGGTCACGACGGGCTCGAAGCGGGCCACGACGCGGCCTTTCCGGTCAACGAGGAACTTGGTGAAGTTCCACTTGATGTCCGGGTTGGAGGCGTAGTCCGGGTCCTGTCGCGAGAGCATCCCGTCCATGAACTTACCAGTGTCGCTATCACCGAATCCGGCGAAGGGCTTCTCGGCGTACAACCACTTGAAAATCTCATTGGCATTCTCCCCATTGACGTCGGACTTGGCCATCAGCGGGAAGGTGACGCCGTGATTCAGTCGGCAGAACTCCTCAATTTCCTCGTTAGTGCCGGGTTCCTGGTGGCCGAACTGGTCGCAGGGGAAGCCGACCACCACGAGACCCTGGTCACCATACTTCTGATAGAGGGCTTCCAGCCCGTCATACTGCGGGGTGAAACCGCACTTGGATGCGGTGTTGACAATTAGGAGAATCTTGCCCTTGTACTGGGAAAAACTCAGTTCTTCGCCGTTGTTCGTCTCGGCGGAAAAGTCGTAAATGGTCGTCATCTTGTTGGTGCAGGCAATGGCGCAGATCGCAGCCAGAATACTAAGTATCTTCTTCATAGATGCAAAGTTACGAATAATCCACCGTTCTGCCAAATCAAGACCATACAGTCCTTGCAACCGGGTATATTCCAAACCTTCCATGTTAAACCACCAATACGCGGTATAGGCAAAAAAAGAGAAAGCAAAGGGAATGAAACTCCAGCGGGAATTGCTTGTTTATTTGATTGACATTACGCAGAGCCAGTGCTTGGATTCGTCGCGATGGACGGTGATGTCCCTGAATCCTGCTGCCGTGAGATGGGTATTTAGTTCATCGGGGGTATAGGTGTGCATCCCCTCAATCATCTTCTCCCATTTCTCGTTGTTGCCGGAGAGTCCGTCGTCCTCGTTGACGATAAGGAATTTACCGCCTGGGGCCAGGACTCGTCGCACTTCAGCGAAGCTCCTGACGATGTCCGGCCAGAAATAGACAGTCTCGAAAGCGGTCGCCATTGTAAAGGTGTCGTCCTTGAATGGAAGGCTCGCAACGCTGGCCTCCAGGACCTTGCAGCGATTCTTCAGGATGGCATCGGCATTGACCTTTCTGGATTTCTCCACAGAGACGGTCGAATAATCCACGCCGGTCACCTTGGCGCGGAGGCTCCGGTCCATCAGGCGGGCGAGGTTAGCCCCGCCGCCACAGCCGATGTCAAGAATTTCGCCATCTGCGGGGACATTTGCGAGATCAAGTCCCCAGGATGCCATCGCCGCATGGGAACCGCTGTTCATTCCGGTCACCATCATACGCCCCCAGAAGCCTTCCGGCTTGCGGGTGTTGCTGAATATCTTGGAAAGAATCCCCATGGCTATTCTCCTTTGCAGACCTTCACGGAATCAATAGCCATCAGGAGCGCCAGGACAAACATCATTGGCATGATGAGAAGTTGGACTGGATTGAAAGCGTCGAAAAGTTCGCTCATGTGCAGCAGCGTAAACAGGGCGATGAAACAGGCCAGTATGGCATTGATGACCTTGGCGGTCTTACCTCCATAGACCATGAGAAGGATGCCGACGACCGGCACGAGGTAGGTCAGGCAGACCATGAAGGCCATCATGCCCACAGGAGCGGGACCTTGCTGGGCAGCGATGCTCTGTCCCCAGAAAGCGGGAAGTGCGTCAGCAAGAGAATGAGCGAGAAAGCCCAGGATGGTGAGAGTCCAGAAGAGGATGATTCTGTTTTTCTTTTCCATAGCTTTTGCAGTTTTTAGTTTCACGACTGCAAAGTTACGGAGCTTACCTCATGCGGGAAATCCCCATTTATTGCTATTTCTTCCTATTCGCGTTTGTGGCGGGGCGGGTGCTGTTAATCCGTCAGTCGCCCTTCTCCAATTCAAAGACAGACTCAACGGGTTTGCCGAAATACCTTGCAATCTTCAGTACAAGCACGCCGGAGGGGATGTAACCACCCGCCTCGATGGAATTGATTGTCTGCCGACTCACTCCTACGGCGGCGGCAAGCTCCTGCTGGGTAATATCCTTAATGGCCCGCTCTACCTTTACGGTGTTTTTCATTTCCCTTCCCTCCTGATAGCTTTCATCATTAAATTAAACTTCATGATATAAACCAGGAAGTACAGGAAGATTGCTGCACATGTAAACACCAGAAAATCCAGTCCCATAATGAACAGGATGCCCAGAGCCAGGATGATGGCCGTAACCCACCAACTCCAAACGAAGGACTGCATCCGGATCTGGCCTGTCATTTCATCTTCGTCCTTCTCTCGGGATAAGGCGATAAAGCAGAGTGAAACAAGGAAACCCAGCATCCCCAGTGTCGAAACCAGATTAGCCTCTCCTTTGTAAAAAATATTGTCTCCAACAGCTATCCAGGGAACCTTTATCTCAGGAAGGTTGAGATTAAAGAAAGAGCTCAGGAAAAGGCACAGGCATAATGCCGCAAATGGTAGAAACATCCACATTCCTACTTTCTTGTAGGAGTAAGGAAGAAGGTAATTGCGTGTTTTCATAAGGCATTGTCATTTTTTATATCTGCCACAAATGTAAAAACAATTTTCCGAATTATCAAATATACTTTACAAATTGTATGTAATATTTGACAATTCTAAAAAACCACACCGGCCGCAGGAATCAATTGCGGATGATTCTTCTATTTTTGTTATCTTTGTTGTCATAGTGAGAATAATCATAAAAATGGATACTTTTACTGATGCATTGTTGAGCGGAAAGACCGACAGAATACCGGATGAATTCGACTGGTTTGCCCCGCTTATCGGCGACTGGGACTGCGACTATTACGACGAGCCTGAAGTGGGCCGAAAGCGCCATGTGAAAGGAGAATGGATTTTCCGCCGAATCCTGGAAGGCACGGGCATCCAGGACATATTCATCTTCCCCTCCCGGGCAACGAAGGAAACCGAGCCGCAGCCCGATGGGGAATATGGTTCGTCGCTCCGGATGTTCAACAAAACGGAGCATTGTTACGACGTTGTCTATACCTGCGACCATGCCATGAAAAGGCTTTGCTTTACCAAGCAAGGTGAGCGGCTGGTCGGGAGAGTACTGTCCGAAGAGAATGCCTACTGGATTTTCTCTGAGATCACCGCAGGCAGTTTTCGATGGGAAAACGTCAGAATCAAAGAAAACGGAGAGAAGTTCCTTCTCTGCGAAATCTTCGGCAGGAGGATCGGGTAGACTCAGGTTTATCGGCCTTGGCTACCAGTACTTGAGCATGACCATGTCGTGATTCTTTTTAAGCTCCGGAATGTTGTCGAGTACCATCGTAGGATTTTCATCGGGATTGAAAGGCTCCCACCCGGAAAGTTCCTTGCAGTTGGGGTCACCGGTCTTGATGAAAGCTATCCAGGCGCTGCTGACGATATCGGCCATCTGATAGGCCTCGGCCGTTCCGCCGGTCATCTCCCGCTGATTGGCCACATTATTGAACATGAACGGCAGTTCCATCCCGTGACAGGCGGCTAGCGCTCCGTCATTGACAGCCGATTTCCAGGCAAAGAGATAGACAAAGGCGTTGGCTCCACCCAAGGCATGCTTGGCCGCCGCCTGTCGGATTACATTGGCCCGCGTCCGGAAGTCTGTATTGACCAACTCTTTAGGTGCCTGCCCCGGATAAACGGTTTCAAAGTCCTTGAGGAACGCCTGGTATTTTTCCTCACCCAACCTTGGCAGCAGGGATGCCCGAACCTGCTCCATCGTGAAAGGAATATCGTTGGTATAGCAGAACTCGTTCAGATTCGAGCCGATAAGCATGGGTACTTCCTTGCTGCATTCGGCTGCAACAGGGTCGAACGGATGCTGTACCAGATACTTTCCATCTACGACAGGAGAGAAACCGATCCGTCCGAACCGGCGTGCGGCACGGTTCCCGGCCGCCACCAGTTCTTCGTAGGAGAATGGTTCCAGATCCACGTCCGGTCCCGGTTTCAGTCCCAATTCCTCCACTACTGCAAGGCCCAGAGCCTGGCTTTGCGAAGGCTCCTGCTGGCGAAGGGTTGATCCGCTTTGTACGATGGCCCGGTGGAAAAGCCCCTTTGCAGAAGGCATGGCCATCAAAGTGGAAGTCTTTCCTCCTCCCCCACTCTGTCCGCCGATTGTGACACAGCCCGGGTCTCCTCCGAAGGCCTCGATATTGTCATGCACCCATTCGAGGGCCTTCACCAGGTCTTGCTGGCCCAGATTGACAGACTCCGAATACTTCCCGCCCAGGGCAGTCAAGTCTATATAGCCCAGAATATTAAGACGATGATTGACCGTAACCACCACTATGTCACCCTTCCTGGCGAGAGCCGTTCCCTCCTGGGCCGGCAGGAAGATGGCTGAACCGGAAGCATAACCGCCGCCGTGGAACCAGACGAACACCGGACGCTTCTTTCCGTCCAGGGCAGGAGTCCAAATATTGAGCATCTGGCAGTCCTCGGAACTCTTTTCGTTCTTGAACTGAAAACCGAAATCATAGTCGCTGGGTTGGCCGCCCCAGTTCATGTTCTGTCCCTGCCGGGCCTGGGGGCCATAGACCTGGGTTTTCCTGACTCCCTCCCATTTGTCGGGATCACCGGGCGGCATGAAGCGGGCTGCCTTGGCATAAGGAACACCCTTGAAGGTATAGATGCCGGCATCGTTATATCCCATGATTTTGCCAGCGCTTGTCTCCACGATACAGTCTTCTCCGGTGGTGATGGGGCCGTTTCCTGCCATCCGGCCTTTGGGTTCACAGGCACAAAGGAACACAATGGCTCCCGTAGCAATAAGCAATAATCTCTTCATAAGGCATAACTATCAAATACACACAAATTTACATAAAAAACAAAAACAGACCATAAGAAAAGCAAAAAAGTCAGCCCCGACAGGTTGACTTTCTTGCTTTTCCGTCTTTCTGCGAAGCCTTACTTCTTGAACAGCTTCTTGATCATGTTCCAGCACCACAGAAGGACCACGGCACCAATGACGGCGCTGACAATCTGGCCATACCACTGCGACCAGAAGGAGCCGTCTGCGCCAATGAGGCCCAGCAGCCAGCCGCCGACAAAGCCGCCCAGCAGGCCGATGATGATGTTCCAGATGAGACCGCCCTTGTCCTTGATTACAAAGAAACCGGCCAGCCAACCGGCGATGGCTCCGAAGAGCAAAGTGAGAATGATGTTCATGGTTTTAGTAATTAGTGATTTATCACAAATTTAGAAATTAATTTGTTAGAAAAAAACATTATCTTTGGGGAAATAACGACTATTACCAATAACGACTATTACCGATGAAGCATCTTCTCCTTTCCCTCGCGGCCATCTGCTTAATTGGCGGAGCCGCCAATGCCCAGGGCACTTTTGTTCCTCCATCCCCGGATGGCTGGCAACGCACTTCCAGTACGCAGCGTCAGTCCGAATTCCCGAAAGTGAACGCGGAGGGCGAGTACTGGTTCCGCTTCAGCGCCCCGGCCACGGCAAAAGACGTGAAACTGGAATTCGCCTTCGAGGAATTCCCGGCTCAGCAGGATGCGGATGGCCGATGGAATGTGATAGCCAAGGCCCCGAAGGTGGGCTACCAGATTGTCCGCTGGATTGTGGACGGCGTCCGCCTCCCGGATCCCGGACTGGAATTCACTTTTTCCAACGGCTGGGTGAGCACCATCGAAATACCCTCGCCGGAGGACGATTATTACCTGATGCGGAATGTTCCGCACGGGGATGTGCGCGAGCACTGGTTCTATTCCAAGATTGAAGAGAAATGGCGCCGGGCCTACGTTTACACCCCGGCCGGATACGACACAAAGCCGGACCAGCGCTACCCCGTCCTGTACCTGCAGCACGGAGCCGGAGAGAATGAAACGGAGTGGACCCACACCGGTTTCGCAGCCATCATCGCCGATAATCTCATCGCCGAAGGCAAAATCGAACCGCTTATCATCGTGATGAACAACGACTTCGTCTATCGGCCCGGTGACAACCGCGGACGGTTGGCCCTGGCCGATAAATGGAACGAGAACTATGAGGAGATGTTCCTCACCGAAGCCCTGCCCGACATTGAGAAACACTACCGGGTGATTCCGGATGCCGCGCACCGCGCCATGGCCGGCCTTTCACTGGGTGGCATGCTCACCGGGACGGTGGGCGTGAGACACAGCGACCTGTTCGGCTGGCTGGGCATTTTCAGCGGCGGTGTGGTTTCCGAGCCCTCATTGCTTAGAAAAGACACGGTTAAACTCGTCTTCGAAACCTGCGGCTCGCAGGAGTACCCCGATCGCATCCAGCAGAATGTCGCCGAACTCAAGGAACTGGGGTTCAACGCCGCCACCTATGTCTCCCCAGGCACCGCCCACGAATGGCAGACCTGGCGCCGCAGCCTCTACCAGTTCCTGCCGTTGATTTTCAAATAGAAATTTATGGGAATGCCCTATTAGGTTTATTGGTGAATATGAACTATTTTTGCATCATGAAACATATCACCTGTATCCTCACAAGGGCACTTTCCCTTATTGTCTTTATCGGCATTGCCATGGCATGTACCGACCATGCCTACGATTTCGAACGGACTGAACGGGACGTCACTCTGCTGGGGGAAGACATCTCCTTCCCCCTGGGACAGACCGGCCCTATGAGCATCGGCTCCCTTCTGGGCGAAAAAATGGCCGATTTCCTCATTCCTCTTGAAGACGGGACCTGCGCCATCCAATACAAAGGAAAAGCTGTCAGCTTCGCCTTTGACGAGCTTAAGAACATCGACGGAGCCGCTCCTTTCCAGCGCTTCTGCGACTTTCCCATCAGCTATGACTTCTCTTTGTTCAACAAGCCGGCGAAGCCTGCTTTCAACGCACAGGGTGAGGCAGACCTGAGCTCTTTACTTCCCGGCCGTATAGAAATCCAAAGCCTCTCACGCAGTCTCGACCTCAATGTTTCAGGCCTTCCCGCGCAACTCTCTTCCTTAAAATCCATCACCCTTACCCCGGAATCCCGTTTCGAAATCACGGTTTCCATTCCCGACTGCCTGCTCACCGGAGGGACTGTTACGCCAAACCTTTCCTTCGACATGGGAAGTTTCTTCGCAAGTGACGATTTCCCCGGAGGAATCATCAAAATCAATTCTCCGCTGAACAGTGGAAACGGTTATTCGGCCACGACGACCATCCCGCTCCATAAGTTTGCGCTGGACCCGAAAAACTTCAACCCGGCCGACCACTCCATTGCCGTATCGGCCACTTTGAAGCTAAGCGGTTCCTGCGCCATTTCCCAGCCCCAAACCAACCGCAACCGCCATGCAAAGGCGCCCCAGGAGACCAAGCTCCATGTAACCGTCATCATGCGGGATATCGCGTGCAAGGAGATTGAAGGGTCCTTTGACTATTCCCGCAAAAGCCAGGTCACTTTCCAGCTGGGCGATTTAGCCGCCGGTCTTACGGACAAACTGAGCGGGGACATCCATTTCGATTTTGTGGATCCCACTATCCTGCTGGATATTGAGAGCAATATAACGATACCCGTTTCTGCCAAACTCACACTAGCTGCCCGACAAAAGAAAGTCAAGTACGCGGAAGTTAAAAACATCCCGGTGGTATTTCCCGTTGCCAACCCCGGAGCTTCCGTATCGAAACGCATCCGCATAGCCAAAAATCCCGCACACAATCCGGGCGAAGAATCCATAGCGCTGGACCTCACGAATCTGCTTGCCAAGATTCCCGATGACATACTGATAACCGCCAATGCAAGCACCCAAAGCAACCAGACGAGTGTCCTGCGCATCGGAGAGAACTACCGGATAAGCATCTCACCCCAGATTATCATCCCGCTCAATCTCGGACCTGACACGAAAGTAGCCTTCCGGGACACATTAGCCCTCCCCACTCAACTGGGTGAGCTCATTGACAAGAATGAATTCCAGGTTATGGGGGAAATAGATAACGGTTTCCCGTTACAATTCACCTTCAGCCTGGTTATGGTGGATAAGGACGGCGTTCCCCTCTCGGAAACGGTCCGGCAGGTTCTTGCGGCAGACAGCACCAGCGAGCTGGCACTTACCCTGGCCAGGCTCCCCGGAGCAGACCCCACACAAGCCGCTTCCGCCGTCCTCATTTTCGAAGCGGACGGTGTTTCTGACAGCCGACCCATCAGAACCGAAGATGCCATCGAGGCCAAACTCCACGCCGTGATTCCCGGTGGTTATCATCTCGCATTATAACAGGGGCCGTGCCATGAAAAGAATTGTCTGGATAATCCTTTTGCTGATGGCATCGCTGGGTACGGATGCATCGGCCCAGTCCCGCGGCAGTTATTTCTTCGGGAACTCCCTGCTCCGGAGCAAACTCAATCCCGCTTTCGCCCCGGAGAGCAATTATGCTTCACTCCCCCTTGTGGGCAGTCTCAGCGCCGATTTCGCCAGTAACGTAGGCCTGAAGAATTTCGTCTTCCCCGAAGGTGATGCCAATTACCTTTTCCTCAACGATATCGTTCCGGCCGATACCTTCCTGTCGGAGTTGCCCAGCCGCGACCCATACCTGCAGGAAAGGGTGGAGAGCGACCTGTTCAACTTCGGCATGAAAATAGGCAGTTACGGATATGCCACGTTAAGCCTATCTCTCGTCGAGAGCGGCAATATCACGCTTTCGGGTGATCTGCTGCGTTTTATAAAAGCCGGCAGCAGCGCCGTTCCGGGCAGTTTCGAAGGCGGATCAGCCGAACTGGCCGCCTATACAGCCCTGTCGGCGGGCTATGCCCACGACTTGAGTTCGCTTGTAGAAGGTCTTCAAGCCGGACTACGCATCAAACTGCTGTCCGGTCTGGCTGCCGGACGTTTTTCCATCGACCATCTGGGAATGCAGCTTAGTCCGGAAAGGATTTCCGCCGGCGTCCACGGCAGTGGTTCTCTATCCGGAATCGGATACAGCCCCAACGAGGGTTTCTCGCTTTCTCGCCTTGGCAATTGCAGCATCGGGATGGCTGCCGATATCGGGGTTTCATACCGGCGTCCGATGGACGGTCCCTGGACTGTCTGCGGCATCGAATTGTCGGCATCCGTCTGCGACCTGGGCGGCATCCGGTACAGCCACGATCTCTCGTCTCTTTTGCTTGACAACCAGTTCTCCTTCCAGGGCATCGGGGATCTTGCCGGGGAAGGAGAAAGTGAGGGCGGGTTCGAACAGGTAATCGATGATCTGACGGATTTGACTAAAATAACGTCTTCGTCAGGAGAGCCATTTTACTATCCGCTCCCGGCCAGCATCCACGTAGGTGCATCGGCACAGCTGTGGCAGGGCAAAGCCCATGCTGGCCTGCTGTATTATCACGCGGTACACCGCAGTAACGTGATGATTGCAGGCGGAGTTTCACCGCTCGAATGGCTGAACCTGGGCGTTAACTGGACGTTCATCGGCCCGGCGAACCGGCTGGGATTCTATGCGGAGTTTATTCCGAAGAAGTATATCGGCCTGTTCCTTGGGATGGAACGGGCTTCCCTGCGCAGCAACAGCAACCACATCCCCATCCGGAACTTCACCCAGAGTATCGCCTTTGGAGTGAACGTGCTTTTCGGGGATTAAGCGAAAAAAACTATCTTCTACCCTGTCCGTTCCGGGGTTGAGGATTCTCGGGGGCGGTAAGCACCTGGGCATTCATCCACTCGAAGATGTTCGCATGCCCCTGGGGGGCGACGGAACCGCCACCGTTGTTGCTGGGTTTTACATCACCCTCGCTCTGCTCCTGCGACATAGTTACCGCATCATTGAACAAGTAGCACCAGGAGAAATGGCCGTAGAGTCTCTGACCAGAATTGTCCATACCTTCTACGGTCTCGAACATGGACATCCACACATTTTTTGCACCGGCCTTCATCAGACGCTGGAAAGTAGGGATGCAGTGGGTCTTGGGATCCACAGTGGTGTCATCGTAAGACTGGACGATCCAGATGTTCTCTTCGGCCAGAACCATAATCTCGTTGTCGGAGATATATTTGTCCGTATAGGCTTCGCAGGTGGGATAGGCCGCTGCGAAGAACTTGGGATAGCGCATTAGCATGTGCATGGTCATATAACCGCCGTTGGAACATCCGCCCAGGTAGATACGGCTGCGGTCCACATCGGGATTCAGGCCGATATAGTAGTCGATGCAGGATTTCAGGACATCGGCATAGAGAGAAGGATAATCCCCGTGGCCGAAGCCCTTTGAGGTGGCCATCCACATGGAAGGGCACTGGATGGAGAGGACATAGGCGCCGCCGGCACCGCCTTCCGTGGTGAAGTGGGACTGGATCTGCGGACGGATCAGGGAAACGACCTCGTTGCCAAGCAGGGTGATGGACACGTCGATGCCGCCCTCTCCGCCGCCGTGAAGCCAGATGACAAGCGGATTCTGCTTGCCGTCACCCTTGAGGGACCAGGGCTCATAGGCAGCGTAAGTGAGCGTTTCTTCACCCACCTTGCCGGTGGATTTGCCGGTGAAGGTACCCTTGTTGAAGTAATCGGCCTCAGAGACGAAATCCGTAAGGGCCTTGCCGGTCTCACACTCAATGGCAGTATATTTCTGCTTGCCCACTTTCAGGACTTTGCCCTTTTTCAGGCCCACCTTCAAACTGTACTCCTCTTTCCACACAGCTCCGGCTTTGGTAAGCCCCAGGTCACGGCCGGAAGCCTTCTCCAGACCTAAAGCAAGGTATTCGCCCTCCGGATTGAAGGCGCCCCTGGAGTCGGACGGATAAACCGACAGGACGTTTCGTTCCGTACCATTGGTGTTCACCGTGAGTACAGACGGATCCAGATTCTCCAACTTGATTTCCGGCTTCACCACCACCAGGTTAACAGCGGTAGAGGCCTCATAAGTAGTTACCCCCACAACCTGGGGCTCCATCTTCAACGTCTGGGCGTTGGCGGAAAGGGCTGCGACACTGGCAGCCAATACTGCAAAAAGTCTTATATTATTCATTTTGATTAACTTATGCGAAAATTACCATTGATTCTGATTAGGGTCGGGGTTCTCCACTTTCTGAGCGTTCATCCACTCAAAGAGGTTGTTGAAACCCTGGGGCGCTACGGTTCCGCCACCGATATTGGTGGGCTTCATATCGGCCGTGGACTGCTCCTGGGCGCCGGTAACCTGGTCGTTGAACACGTAAACCCAGGAGAAGTGGCCGAAGAGCCGCTGACCGGGCATATCCGTCCCGGTCACGTTCTCAAACATGGAAATCCAGATGTTCTTGGCACCGGCTTCCATCAAACGCCTATAGGTAGGAATGCAGTATTCCTGAGGATTGACCGTGGTATCGTCGAAGGACTGGACAATCCACATATTTTCCTCGGCCAGCTGCTTGATCTGCACGTCGGAGATGTTCACATCTGCATAGGCTTCACAGGTAGGATACGCCGCTGCGAAGAAATGAGGGTTCCTGATAACCATGTTCATGGTCATGTATCCGCCGTTGGAGCAACCGCCGATATAGATGCGGTAAGGGTCCACGTCGGGATTCAGGCTGATATAATGGTCGATGCAGGATTTGAGCACATCGGAATAGAGGGATGTGTAAGAACCACGGTCCATGCCCTTGGCCGAATCCATCCACATGGTGGGGCACTGGACGGCCAGGACATAAGCGCCTTTCTCACCGCCTTCCGTAGTGAAATGGGACTGGATGTCGTTGCGGATAAGGGCCACCACTTCGTTACCCATCAGCTCGATGGAAACGTCCGTGCCGCCCTCGCCCATGCCGTGGAGCCAGATGATAAGCGGATTCTTTTTTCCATCGATGCGAAGGGCCTCCGGCTCAAAGGCGCCGTAGGTAAGGGTAACATCGCCCGGACGGCCGGAGACAGGGCCGGTGAAGGTTCCCCGATGGAAGAAATCGGACTCGGAGAGGAAATTGCGAAGGGCGTGTTCCGTAGCGCAGTCCACTGCCGTGAACTTCTTGCCGCCAGCCTTGATGCTCTTGCCGGGCTTGAGGGCCACCTTCACGGGATAAGCCGTGCTCCAGGAGCCCATACCCCTGGAAACGAGCGGGGCGGCACCACGGACAGTGCTGAGTTCCAGGCCGAAGGCGAGATAGTCGCCTCCATCGGCCCATTCACCACGGTCATCGCAGGTATAGACAATCTTGACGTTCCGTTCAACGCCGTTGGTCTCCACGGTGAATACGGAGGGATCCAGCACATCGAGTTTCAGTTCGGGTTTAACTACCACCAGATTGACAGAGGTAGATGCTTCATAAGCCGTGATGCGCACTACCTGGTTGGTCATCTTCAAGGTCTGGGCAGCGGCAGTGGTTGCAACGGTGACAGCCAATGCAGTGAGAAGGGATTTGACAGTGTTCATAAATATGTAAGGTATTAAAAGTCCAGCGGAACAAACACCATCAAAAATAAGAAAATAGCAGGACAATCAGAAGCTGTCCGAAACACCCAATCCACTTTTTGTCGCTTATGCTAAATATTTGGCTGGGATTTCGTAATTTTGCAGGGAAATAACTCACTGACAAAATGAAAAAGGGATTATCGCTCTTGCTGCCGGTACTGCTCATAGCCTGCACCAATGACCAATACCAAATTGACGGTATCTATACGGCCGATGACGAAACGCCGGTCTGGCTCATCGACATGCAGGCAAAGGATACGCTGGCAAAAACGACGGTTCAGAACGGGCATTTCTCCTTCGAAGGAAATGCGCAGGAGCCCTTCTACGCTTATGTGGGTAACGGCAAGCAGCGGGTTCACCTGATCCTGGAGCCGGGAACGGCCATCGTGGACATAGACGAACGTATCGCACACGGTATGCCGATGGAGGATGCCTATATGGCCTTCCACCGCCGTTTCTACAGCTACAGCCGGGACCAGAAGGAAGAGAAAACGGCGCTGGTCGATTCGGTGGTGTTTGCCAACCGGGACAATCTGGTGGGGGCCCTGGCACTGGAAGATCTGTCGTACGTGAATCCAGGGCGCTTCCTCGAACTATATGCACAACTGTCAGAGCCGATGCAAGGTTTTTACCTGGTTCAATCGGCCCATGACGCCATCCAGTTGCAGAATCGAACCGCTCCCGGTCAGCCCTTTACAGACTACCTTATCAAGGGCGGCAACCCAAATGGAAAGGATGTAAAGCTATCCGACTATGTGGGCAAAGGCAAATTCATTCTCCTAGACCACTGGGCTTCCTGGTGCGTCCCCTGCAAAGCCGAAATACCCTACATCCGAAAAACCTGGGAGGCTTTCCACGGCGAACACTTCGAGGTGGTGAGTATTGCCGTAAGTGACAAACGGGCCGATACGGAACAAGCACTGAAAAAGCTGAATATGCCCTGGCCCCAGATTCTGGACGCCCAGCGGATTCCACTGGAGATATATGGCGTAAGCGCCATCCCCCACCTCATTCTCTTCGGCCCGGACGGCATCATCCTCAAACGCGGCATCCGCGGAGAAGAGATTTATAAGACAGTAGAAGAAGTCCTCAAATAAACAGTTCCCATGAGATCCTTTATCAAGTCCGCCATGCTCATCCTTCCCCTTCTGGCCTCCGCCTGCCATAATTCCGACAACAATGAAAAAGCCCTCCGGCGGCAGGTAGATGCCGTTTATCAGCGTCTGAGCCTGGAAGAAAAGGCCGCCCAGTTATACGGCATCTATCCCAGTGAGCTAATGGTGGACGGCGAAGTTTCCCGCGAAAAATGCCGCGAGGTGATTCCCTACGGAGTGGGCCATATCTGTCAGCCCACCAGTTCGCAGGACAAGGATGCCGATGAGATTCGCCGCCTGGTCCGGGATATTCAGGCCTATCTGGTGGAAGAGACCCCTGCAGGCATCCCTGCCATCTTCCACGATGAAGCCCTGTCCGGGCTCACGGCCAAAGGAGCGACCATCTACCCGCAGGCCATCGGGGCAGCCTGCAGTTGGAATCCGGCGCTTATCAAGGCTAAAACCGAGCGAACGGCGCTGGACATGCGCGCCGTAGGCCAGCAACTGGCCCTTTCGCCCATGCTGGACCTTATCCGCACCCCGCACTGGCCCCGCATCGAAGAGTCCTGCGGTGAAGACGCCTTCCTTACGGCCACCCTGGGATGCGCCTTTGTGGAAGGCCTTCAGTCCAAAGGCTTCAAGGAAGGCGTAGCTGCCACCACAAAGCATTTCCTGGGCTACGGCGGTGCCAATACCCTGCCCTGGAAGGAACTCTATGAGGAGGTTCTCCTCCCCCATGAGACCGTCATCCGTACGCTGGGAAGCGAATCACTGATGACCTCCTACGACCGTTTCCGGGAGGAATACGCCGTTTGCAGCGACACTCTTCTGAACGTTATCCTGCGCGGCTATCTGGATTATCAAGGTACCGTGGTGAGTGATTACGGCGCCGTGCAGACCGGCAGGGACCGCAGCGAGGAAGCGCTCAAACAAGACGCCGTGAATGCCCTTACCGCCGGCAACGACCTGGAACTGGCCTGGAGTACCAGCTACCGCTACATTCCGGAACTCGTCCGCGAAGGCCGCATCCCCGAAGAAACCCTGGAGAAAGCCGTAAAACGGGCTCTGATGCTGAAAGCCCGTGCCGGACTTCTGGAGGCCAATCCCACTTTCTGTGCCGAAGGTCCACTGGAATTGGACAGCCCGGAAGGCCGGCAGATTGCCTACGAACTGGCCACGCAGAGCATCGTCTTGCTCAAAAACGAAGGCATCCTGCCGCTGAAGGGAAGCGAAAAGATCGCCCTGGTGGGCCCAAACGCCAATTCCGTCTGGAGCATGCTGGGCGACTACACCTTCCCCTCCATGCAAATCTTCTTCCACCGCCAGCAGCCGGATCTAAGTGCCGTACGCGTTCCCACCCTGCTGGAAGCACTGCAGGAGGGATTCTCCGGAGAAATCGGCTATGAACGTGGTTGCGACTGGAGCACCCTGGCCGATGCCCGGGTGAACCTGGGCGGAGACGCCCGTGTCAGCGGAATGCGGATGCGCCGTATAGAATCGGCCGATCCGACCGACCGTAACGCAGCCTTACGTCTTGCCTCCCGCAGCGACATCATCATAGCCGCGATGGGAGAAAATGTCTATCTGTGCGGTGAGAACCGCGCCCGGAACGGCATCCGCCTACCCGGGGATCAGGAGGAGTTCGTCCGCTCCCTCCTTGCAACGGGAAAACCTGTGGTACTAGTAGTTTTCGGCGGACATCCGCAGGTACTCTCTCCCATTGCCGATGGCTGTGCAGCCATCCTGCAAGCCTGGTATCCAGGTGAAGAGGGTGGCAGGGCGGTCACGGATATCCTCACAGGCCGCGTGAACCCCTCCGGACGGCTTTGCGTTTCTTATCCCGCCACGGAAGATACAGACCTCCGCTGTTACAACGAGGAACCGGCTAAGGAAATGATTGCCTGGCCTTTCGGCTTCGGCCTGTCCTATACCTCATTCCGCTATTCCGATATGCAGGTACAGACTGATGCCTCCACCTCCGGTCAAATCCAGGTAAGTTGCCGCGTAACCAATACGGGCGAAAAAGCCGGGGATGAAGTGGCCCAGCTATACCTTTCCCCTGCTTCCGGACAGCCGCTCAAGCCCCTGCAGCTCAAGGGTTTCCAGCGGGTGAGTCTGAAGCCGGGCGAATCGGCCACGGTCCTTTTCGAGCTGCCGGCCGATGAACTGGCCTGGTGGTCCGAAGATGCAGACGGCAAGAGTGTCTGGACCATTTCTCCGGGTGATTACCGCTTCCGCATCGGCCCGAACGCGGGTGAATTAACGCTGGACGGGCTTTGCCACCTGAGTGGAAAGCCCGTCAGCAAACCCATTCGGGATGCTTATTTCCCCACGATAAGAGTAGAATAACTATTTTGGCTGCATCCGGGAAAGGAAGCAGTGGATGGTGTTCTTCATGAGCATGGCGATGGTCATGGGACCCACGCCGCCGGGAACGGGAGTAATCCAGGAAGCCACCGGTTCGGCCGATGCAAAGTCCACGTCGCCGCAGAGCTTGCCTTCGGCATTGCGGTTCATGCCCACGTCGATAACCACGGCGCCGGGCTTTACCATATCACCTGTCACCAGACCGGCCTTCCCCACAGCCACTACCAGCACATCGGCATTGCGGCACACGGCGCCCAAATCGGCCGTGCGGGAATGGGCGATGGTAACGGTGGCGTGACGGTCCAGCAGGAGTTTGGCCATGGGTTTACCCACAATATTGCTCCGGCCCACCACCACGGCGTTCTTTCCCTTGAGTTCACAGCCTATGCTGTCCAGCATCCGCATGATACCGGCGGGTGTGCAGGGGACGATGCAGTCTTTCCCCAGCCACAGGCCGGCCACGTTGCCGGGATGGAAACCGTCCACGTCTTTTTCGCGGGCGATGGTGTCAATCACCTTTTCCTCGTCAATATGCTTCGGCAGGGGCAGCTGCACCAGGATGCCGTCCACCATCGGGTCTTTGTTCAGAATCTCTATCTGCTCCAGCAACGCCTGCTCACTGATATCGGCCGGCAACTCCAACAACTGGGACTCCATTCCCGTGTAGGCCGCCGCCTTCACTTTGTTGCGCACATACACCTGGCTGGCCGGGTTCTCCCCCACAATGATTACCACCAGGCAGGGCCTGCGTCCATACAGGGCCTCCAACTGAGGCACCTGCTCTTTCACTTCTTCCTTAACTGCGGCGCTCAGCGCCTTTCCGTCAATAATCTGTCCCATTATTCAAATGCTATGTGAGCTATATCGTTTCTGTAAAAGAGATTTTCACATCCTATCTTGGCCACTTCGGCATATACTTTCTGCCGGGCGGCGGAAAGGTCCTTTCCGCCGGAGACTACCATCAGCACGCGGCCCCCATTGGTGAATAGCTGGCCATCGCGGATGGCGGTCCCCATATGGTATACCTGGGCATCCACCAGGTCTAATCCATTGATATCGAATCCCTTCTCGTAATGGCCGGGATAGCCCTTGGAGGCCAGTACCACACCCAGGGTAACGCCGTCTTCCCAAAGCGGCTCGGGCACGGGAGTACCCGTAGCCACGCCCTCGAAGATGTCGTAGATGTCGCTCCTAAGCAGCGGCAGCACAACTTCCGTCTCCGGGTCCCCGAAGCGGGCGTTGAACTCTATCACCTTGATACCCTGCGGGGTCTTCATCAAGCCGCCATACAGCACGCCGGAGAGCGGCAGGCCTTCGGCCACCATGGCCGATGCAGCCTTGCACAGAATCTCCTTATAAGCATACTCCTTATCTTCCTCCGTGATGAAAGGAAGGCCCGTATAGGCACCCATGCCGCCGGTATTGGGGCCCTTGTCTCCGTCGAAGGCGCGTTTGTGGTCCTGGGAAAGCGGCATGGGATACACCCGCTCCCCGTCCACGAAGCAGAGGAAGGAGAATTCGGGACCGGTCAGGAAATCTTCCACCACTACCCGGCCCTCGCCGAACGAATGGTCCAGGAGCATATCGGCCAGTGCACGACGTGCCTCATCCAGGTCCTGGGCTATCACCACGCCCTTGCCGGCAGCCAGGCCGTCATACTTGAGCACGGCCGGAAAAGGACGGGCCGATACATAGGCGAGCGCCTCCTCGAAGTCCGAAAAACTGCGGTAGGCAGCCGTGGGGATGCCATATTTCTCCATCAGTTTCTTGGCAAACTCCTTGGAGCTTTCTATGGCAGTGGCAGCCTTGGTATGACCGAAAATCCTGAGCCCGGCGGCGCGGAAAGCATCTACGATACCCGCCGCCAGGGAAGCTTCGGGGCCCACTACGGTGAGATCCACCTCATTCTCCAGCGCAAAGGCTTTGAGACCTTCCACGTCGGTGTCTTTCAAGGGAACATTAAACGCCTGCAGGCCGATACCGGCGTTGCCGGGGGCGCAGTAGATTTTCTCCACCTGCGGGCTGCGGCTCAAAGCATCCACGATGGCATGCTCCCGGCCGCCGCCGCCAATGACCAGCACGGTTTTCCCCAGGCATTTCTCCAACTGGATTTCCTTACCTGCGGCAGCAGATTTCATACTAGGAAGAGGATATACGAGACCCATATAATTAAATGATTTTCTTCTTTTTAAGTCCCTCCCCCGAGGGGAGGGGTTTCGGGTGAGGGTAATTAAACGAAGTTTACAAACATTGATGCAATCAATGTTTAAAATGACGTACGTGCGTAAATAGCATCGTGATGCCCAGTTCATCGGCCTTGCGGATGGCATCCTCGTCGCGGATGCTGCCGCCAGGCTGTACGATGGTGGTTACCCCGTACCTGGCAGCCAGGGCCACCGTGTCGTCGAACGGAAGGAAGCCGTCGGAAGCCAGCACCAGACCTTCAGTAAAGCCGGCATTCTTTGCCTCTTCCAAAGCGATGAGGGCAGAGCCCACGCGATTGGTCTGGCCGGCACCTATGCCGATGGTATGGTTGTCTCGAACCACTGCTATCGCGTTGGATTTCACGTGTTTCACTATCTTCCAGCCGAAGTTGGCATCGGCCAGCTGGGGTTCCGTGGGCTTCACCTTCGTGACACACATTTCGGGGACTACCTGCTCCACCTGGGTGTCCAGCTGCTGGGCCAGGAGACCGCCGTTCACGCTGATGTACTGCGGAATGGGAGCGTCGCTGCGGGTCATGTCCACCTGCATCACGCGGAGATTTTTCTTGGCCGACAGGATCTCCAGGGCCTCGGGCGTATAGGAAGGAGCTATCACGATTTCCAGGAAGATGGGCTTCATACCCAGGGCCACCTCGGCGGTGAGTTCCCGGTTCACGCCTACGATACCACCGTAGATACTCACCTTATCGGCCTCATAAGCGGCCTGCCAGGCCTGCTCAATGGTCTTGCCCACAGCGGCACCGCAGGGATTCATGTGCTTGAGAGCCACACAGAAAGGCTCCTCGAAGTCCCGCAGCACGTTCAGGGCAGCATTGGCGTCCTGGATGTTGTTGTAGGAGAGCTCCTTGCCCTGGATCTGTTTGGCGAAAGCCAGGGAGAAAGGAGCCGGCGTCATAGCGGCATAGAAATTGGCGCTCTGATGCGGATTCTCGCCATAGCGGAGCCCCTGCTTGAGCTCGTATTCCAGGAACAACTTCTCGTTCAAACCGGCGGCCTTGCGCATATAAGTGGCAATGCATGCGTCGTATTCGGCCGTATGGGTATAGGCCTTGGCCGACAGTTTCAGGCGGGTTTCCGGCGAAGTAGTTCCCTTCTCGCGGAGTTCGGCAAGGACGGTGTCGTAATCGGCCGGATCGCAGACAATGGTAACGTCCTTCCAGTTCTTGGCGGCGCTGCGAACCATGGACGGGCCGCCGATATCGATATTCTCAATGGCATCTTCCAGGGTAACGCCTTCCCTGGCGATGGTCTGCCTGAAAGGATAGAGGTTCACGCACACCAGCTCGATGGTTTCGATGCCGTTCTCCTTCAAGGTTTCCATGTGGGCAGGCACATCCCGGCGGGCCAGGATGCCGCCGTGCACCTTGGGATGCAGAGTCTTTACCCGGCCGTCGCAAATCTCCGGAAAACCGGTCACTTCGCTGATGCCGATGGTCTTGACGCCCTCTTTTTCCAGCAGTTTTTGGGTACCGCCGGTGGCAATGATCTCCCAACCCAGGTCCACAAGACCCTTCACAAAGGGTACCAGACCCGTCTTGTCACTAACACTGACTAACGCTCGCATAATAACTTCTTTATGGTTTCTACATATAATTCATGTTCTATCTTCTGGCCGATTCTGTGCACCTCGCCAGGGTCCGACCCTTCGTAGGGGAAGGCCCGCTGAGCGATGATCTTTCCGCCGTCCAAGTCGGCATTCACCCAGTGGATGGTGATACCATAAACCTTTACGCCATAGGCCACTGCATCTTCCACCGCATGTGCACCCTTGAAGGAGGGCAGCAGCGAAGGATGGATGTTGATAATCCTGCCCTCATAAGCCTGCAGCAGGGTTTCTCCGACAATGCGCATATAGCCCGCCAGGCACACAAGATCGATCTTTTTGGCATCCAGCAGCTTTACAATCTCAGCCTCATAAGCTGTCTTGGAGGCATAGCTTTTAGGTGAAAAGACAAAGCATTCTATGCCAAACTCCTTCGCCCTTTCGATAACCGCTGCTCCGGGTTTGTCACACACCATCAAGGCCACCTCGGCCTCCAGTTCACCGCTGGCGCAAGCTTTGGCGATGGCCACGAAGTTGGTGCCCGTTCCTGAGGCGAATACTGCTAATTGTTTCATAAGAGCACGATATTAACGTCTTCCCTGTCGGTCACTTGGCCAATCACAGAGGCTTTCTCGCCGTGGGATTCCAGAATGGAAATGGCCTTGGGAGCCTCAGCAGCATCCATGACGGCAATCATGCCGATACCCATGTTGAAAATGTTGAACATCTCCCGGTGCGGCACGCCGCCCCACTTTTCCAGCATCTTGAAGACCGGCAGGATTTCCCAGCTCCCTTCCTGGATTTCCAGGCCCTGGCCAGGCTGCAGCACACGCGGGATATTCTCGTCGAAGCCGCCGCCGGTGATGTGGCAGATTCCGTGCACATCGCACTGACGGATCACGTCCAGCATCTGTTTCACATAGATTTTGGTGGGAGTCAGCAGCACCTCGCCCAACTTCCTGCCGCCGAATTCGGGAATCTCGTCCGTATAGTTCAATCCGGCATCGGCCACAATCTTGCGGACCAGGGAGAAGCCGTTGGAATGCACGCCGCTGGAGGCTACGCCCACCAGTACATCTTCCACTTTCACCCTGGAGCCGTCAATCAGTTTCGACTTTTCCACCACACCGGTGGTATAACCGGCGATATCGTATTCGTCGCCCTCGTACATGCCGGGCATTTCGGCTGTCTCACCGCCCACCAGGGCGCAGCCCGCCTGACGGCAACCTTCAGCCACACCGGCCACGATGGCCTCCACCTTAGCCGGCACATTGTGCCCCAAGGCTACGTAGTCCAGAAAAATAAGCGGTTCTGCCCCCTGGGCCAGCACGTCGTTCACACACATAGCCACGGCATCGATGCCGATGGTGTCGTGCTTGTCCATCGCGAAAGCAATCTTCAGTTTGGTGCCCACGCCATCGGTGCCGCTCACCAGCACCGGTTCCTTCACCCCCAGTGCCGAGAGGTCGAACATCCCGCCGAAGGAGCCGATGTTGCCCATCGAACCCACCCGGGAGGTGGACGCCACATGCTGCTTGATGCGCCGAACTACTTCGTAACCAGCTTCCAGGTTCACACCTGCATTCTCATAAGTTTTTGCCATAGCTTATTCGTTTTCTACGGATTCGTCATAAAGTAGAGTGGGATACACTCCGGTGAAGCAGGCTTGGCAAGGGTCGGCACAGCCGAAGGCCGATGCCCGCGTGGATTCCGGGCTCAAGTAGCCCAGCGTATCGGCTCCGATGGCCTCCCGGGCCTCCTCCAGGGTGCGGTGCGAGCAAAGCAACTCTTCCGGCGTGGAAGTGTCCACCCCGTAATGGCAGGTAAAGCGCATCATGGGGCTGGCGATGCGGACATGCACCTCCCTGGCGCCGGCTTCCCGCAGCATCTTCACGATTTTCAGCGATGTAGTTCCCCGGACGATGGAGTCATCCACCAGCACGACACGCTTTCCCTCCACAATGCTCCGCACCGGGGAGAGTTTCATCTTCACGCCCAGTTCCCGGATGGACTGAACCGGCTGAATAAAGGTGCGGCCCACGTACTTGTGCTTCACCAGCCCCATCTCATAAGGAATGCCGCTCTCTTCGGCATAACCCATGGCGGCACTCAGGCTGGATTCCGGCACGCCCACAACTATATCGGCCTCCACCGGATTCTCCCGGTAAAGGCGCCGGCCGGCCTCCTTGCGGTATGCATGCACATTGCAGCCGTCTATGTCGCTGTCCGGACGGGCGAAATAGATGTATTCCATGGCGCACATCTGGTGGCGGGAGAACTGGGAATACAGGGTACTGCGGATGCCATGGTGGTCCAGGGAAACAATTTCTCCCGGTTGCACATCGCGGATAAAACGCGCACCCATGATTTCGAAGGCGCAGGATTCGCTGCTGACCACATACCCCTCGCCCAACTTGCCGATACAGAGGGGCTTGATGCCATACTTGTCCCGGCATGCATAGATACGGTTTTTGGTCATGATTACGAAGGTGAAACCGCCTTCCAGCATATTCAGGGCTTTTACTATCATTACGATACGGTCCACGTTGCCGCCCTTCTTGATCAGGTGGGCCAGCAGTTCACTGTCGGTACGGGTCTGGAAAATGGAGCCCCTCCTTTCCAGATATTCCGCCACCTGACGGGCATTCACCAGATTACCTTCTCCGGCTATGGCGAAATCGCCCGAGTGGTGATGGAAGAAAAGCGGTTCCACATTGTCCAGACCGCCTTTGGAGGCATTGGCGTATTTTACGCTGCCGATGCCCAGGTGACCAGGAAGGTGATTCAGTTCTCCGTTGGTGAAGATTTCACTCAGCAGGCCCTGCCCCCTGTAACGATAACTGTCCCCTTTGGAGTCGAAGGTAACGATACCGCCGCCTTCCTGTCCCCGGTGCTGGAGGTTGTGCAAGCCGTAATAAATAAATGTCGATGCGTTTTCTACGCCATAGACAGCCAATACGCCCATTTTATATACTGATTACTTGATTCAAACGATTAAGAACGATGTTGTAGCTTTCCACCACGCGGCTCAGGTCCAGCCGGAAGCGGTCCTTGTCCAGCCGTTCGCCGGTGGCCTCGTCCCAAAGCCGGCAGGTATCGGGAGAGATTTCGTCGGAGATGATGATGGTTCCCGTATCGGAAGCCCTTCCAAACTCGATTTTCATATCCACCAGTTCGATACCGGCCTTATGGAAAAGCGGTTTCAGGAGCTCGTTCACCCTGCGGGCGATATCATACATACCGTCCAGCTCCTGGTAGGTAGCCAGCCCCAGGGCCACGGCGTGGTCCCGGTTGATGAACGGGTCTTCCAATTCATCATTGTTGTATCGCAGGTCCACGATGGTATTGGGATGCCGGAAACCTTCTTCCACACCCAGGCGGGTAGCCAGTGAGCCGGCAATCCGGTTGTGGACCACTACCTGCAGGGGAATAATCTCTATCTTTCGGCACAACTGTTCCTTTTCCCCCAGCAAATGGATAAAGTGCGTCTCCACGCCGTTCTCATTCAAATAGTTGAGCAAGATGGCCGATATCTGGTTATCCAGCGCCCCTTTCCCCTTGAAACGGGCCCGTTTAACATTGTTATAGGCCACTGTCACATCCTTGTAACGGAAAATCACCTGGTCGGGATGGTCCGTCGCAAAGACTTGTTTCTCGTTACCTTCGAAAAGTAATTCCCCTTTTATCATAATTTCAGCAACTTTTCTTGAAATAATTGACAGCGTTCCGGAACAGGGGCTGCAGACAGTTGCCGGCGATGTTCCTGAACAGATTCTCCTCATAGCGCTCCGAATGTCCCATCTTGCCCAGGATGTGTCCGTCCGGGCTAAGGATGCCCTCTATGTCATAATGGGAACCGTTGGGATTGTCCACATAACGGAAGGCCACCTGCCCGCGGGCAAAGAGTTCCCTGGCCAGGGATTCCTCCACCACAAATTTGCCCTCGCCGTGACTGAAGGCGATGGTATGTCTTTCTCCCGGCGAGAGGCCTTCCAGCCAGGGACTGTTGACGGAAGTCACCTCAGTGGTTGCCATCAGGGAGATATGGCGGTTGATATCGTTGCGGAACAGAGTGGGCGATTCCGGCGTCACGCAACCGGTCTTTCCATACGGCAGCAAACCGCTTTTCACCAGGGCCTGGAAGCCGTTGCAAATGCCCAGAATCAGTCCCCCACGCTGCTGCAGGCCTTCAATGGCTGCGCTGACTTTGGCATTGCCGATGACGCTGGCAATGAATTTGCCGCTGCCATCCGGCTCGTCACCGGAAGAGAAACCGCCGCAGAAAGCCAGGATATGGCATTCGTCAATCCGGCTGGAAAGCTCGTCAATGGAACGGAGCACCTCTTCACCGGTGAGGTTCCGGAATACGAAAGGACGCACCTCGGCCCCGGCCTTGCGGAAGGCTTTGGCGGTGTCGTAATCGCAGTTGGTACCCGGAAAAACGGGCAGGCACACCACCGGGTGCTCCACAGGAGCGCCGGGATAAACCAGGTTGGCCGGGTCGAAAGCCACTGGTTTCACCGCAGGGACCGCCTCGTCAAAGGCAAGCTTCACCCTGGGAGGATACAGCTTGAAATATCGGCATTCATAGGCTTTCTCCAACGCCTCCAGGGAGAGTGTGGTACCGTTGATGCAGATGCCGTCCGGCGTCACCTCTCCCAGCAGCTGTGCGTCCGTCAATTCGCAGTTTGTCTCCAGTACGGCCGAGCCATAACCCAGGGAAAAGAGTTCGCTTTCCGGAAGCATCACTTTCACGCCCAGGGCGTTGCCCAGGGTCATTTTCACCAGAGCCTCGGCCACGCCGCCGTAACTCAGGGACCAGGCCGATACCACCTTCCCGTCCTTGGCCAGTTGGCTTATCCGGCTCCAGTTGCGCTTGAGCTGTTCCGTATCCGGCATGAAGTCCGGAAGCGGCGTATGTTTCAGTAGATAAATCTTGTTTCCGGCCTTCTTGAATTCCGGGGAAAGGACTTCCCGGGCATCCACCGTAGTAATGCCGAAGGCCACCAGGGTGGGCGGCACATGGATGTGCTCGAAGGTGCCGCTCATGGAATCCTTGCCGCCGATGGACGGAAGGCCCAGGGCCGCCTGCATCTTGAGGGTACCCAGGAGAGCGGCGAAGGGTTTGCCCCAGGTATGGGGATCGGCGGTCATCCGTTCGAAGTATTCCTGATAGGAGAAACGCATCCCGGACCAGTCGGCCCCGGCACAGGCCACCTTGGTGCAGGCCTCTACTACCGCATAAGCGGCGCTGTGGTAGGGGCTCCAGAGGGCCAGGTCCGGATTGTAACCGAAGGCCATTACGCTGGCGGTATTGGTATATCCGTCCGTGGGGAGTTTTTGGACCGAGACCTGCGTTTCCGTGGCCTGACGGGCACCGCCATAAGGCATCAGTACAGTGGAGCGGCCGATGGTGGAGTCGAACATCTCCACCAGACCCTTCTGGGAGGCCACATTGGGAGAGCCCATTACGGACAGCATCTTTTCCTCCAGCGTAGCACCTGAAGGCTCCCGCAGGAAGGGATTGCGGTTCTCTACGGCGCCGATGGCAGCCTTGGCAAAATGCTTGGCTCCGGCGCTGTCGATGAATTCCCGGGTAAGGTCGCAGACTTTCTCTCCGTGGAAGAACATCCGCATCCGGCCGGTAGCCGTAACATCGGCCACATGTGTAATCTCTATATTGTCCAAGGCGCAAAGCTCCTGGAAACGTTCCATGGAGGCAGCCTCCACAACCACGGCCATGCGTTCCTGGGACTCGCTGATGGCCAGTTCCGTAGCATTGAGGCCGGCATATTTCACCGGTACCCGGTCCAGATAAATGTCCAGGCCGGCAGCCAGCTCGCCGATGGCCACGCTCACGCCGCCGGCACCGAAGTCGTTGGATTTCTTGATAAGACTGGTTACTTCCGGACGGCGGAACAGCCGCTGGAGCTGACGCTCTTCGGGGGCATTTCCCTTCTGAACCTCGCTGCCGCAGGTTTCCAGGGAAGTTTCCGTATGCTGTTTGGAGGATCCTGTGGCGCCGCCGATACCGTCACGTCCGGTACGACCGCCCAAAAGCAGAATCACATCCCCTGCAGCGGGCGTTTCCCTGCGCACGGCCGATGCCTTTACGGCACCCACTACGGCACCGATTTCCATGCGCTTGGCCGTATAGCCATCGGCATAGATTTCCCGTACGTGGGTGGTTGCCAGGCCGATTTGATTACCGTAGCTGGAATAGCCGCCGGCCGCCTTGCGGGATATCATCCGCTGGGGCAGTTTGCCGGGGATGGTATCGGCCACGGTGGCAGTGATGTCACCGGCCCCAGTCACCCGCATGGCCTGGTACACGTATGCCCGGCCCGAAAGCGGATCCCGGATGGCGCCGCCCAGGCAGGTGGCTGCACCGCCGAAAGGTTCTATTTCCGTGGGATGGTTGTGCGTCTCGTTCTTGAACTGGAGGAGCCATTTCTGCATCTCCCCGTCCACATCTACGTTCACGAAGATGCTGCAGGCATTGTTTTCCTCACTCTGCTCCAAATCATCCAGTTTTCCCTTCTTCCGGAGCCAACGGGCGCCGATGGTTGCCAGTTCCATCAGGCAGAAAGGCTTCTGCTCCCGACCCAGTTCCTTTCGCATATCGCGGAACAGTTGCAGGGAGCTTTCCAATTCCTTTTTCAGGAAGGATTCATCCACCGTAATCTCCTCTATCTCAGAGGTAAACGTAGTGTGACGGCAGTGGTCGCTCCAATAGGTATCCAGAATGCGGAGTTCGGTCTCGGAAGGGTCCCGGCCTTCTTCACGGAAATACATTACCACCTCCCGGAGGTCGTCGGTATTCATGGCCAGGCCGTGCTCCCTGCAGAAAACGGGGAAATCCTCCTCTGCCATGGCAGTGAAGCCGTAGAGGTCTTCCAGGGGCTTCACATCGGCTTTTTCGCCCAGGGCAAGCACGCCCAGATCTTTGGGACGGCTCTCTACGGGATTGATGAAATAACGGGCGATGCGGGAGAGGGTTTCCTCCGGCAGGTCGTCGTCGAAAATCAATAGACGGGCACTCTTGATTTCCACCTGCGCACGCGGGTCAATCAGGTGCACACAGTCCACGGCCGATGAGGCCCTCTGGTCGAACTGGCCGGGGATATACTCCACCGCCAGGTACTTTTTGTCGGCGAGGTCCAGTGAATCGGTCACCGTATCGGTAACCCTTTCCCCGAAAACAGTATAGCGGCAAGCTTCCACCAGAGAGTCGGAGAAACCGAACAAATCATATACATTGATGAGCCTGAGGGATTTCAAATCAAGCGACAGGTTCTCATTGAATTCTGCCAGGAGACTGGCCGCTTCCACCCGGAAACGGTCTTTTTTCTCTACAAATAGCCGGCGGTTCATAATCATCAAATTTACTCTAAAAAAGTGCCCACCGGCGCGGATGCGGAGGTGGGCATGATATCACAGGACCGTTGCAAGGACCTTGTCGCTCTGCTGCTGACGGAATTGCTTGAGTTTAAAGGCAAGATTATCGTCGTGCAGGGCAAGTATGGAAACAGCGTAAAGGGCTGCGTTCCGGGCTCCGTCGATGGCCATGGTGGCCACGGGGATGCCCGAAGGCATCTGGACGATGGAAAGCAGGGAGTCCAGCCCGTTAAGCGCCTTGGATTTCACCGGAATGCCGATGACAGGGAGCGTGGTATAGGCGGCTATCACACCCGGGAGGTGGGCGGCGCCGCCTGCCCCGGCGATGATAATCTCGCAGCCTTTTTCCGGAGCGGCGGCCACATAATCGGCCAGCGGACCGGGATTGCGATGGGCACTGAGCACCTTCTTCTCATAGGGGATACCGAATTCTTCCAGGGTGGCACAACACGGGGACATTACATCCCAGTCGCTGGCACTGCCCATAATGACGGCTACCTTTATCATGTAATTAGACTTTGGAAGGGTTCAACACTTCTACTAACACGGGATGCAAAGTTAAGACGAATCTCCGAACCTTGCAAATGGAACTTCGCTTTTTTAAAAGAAGTTTTCAACACCCGGCGGTTGATACCTTCCGCCCCCGTTAATTACGGACTGGACTGTGCCCTGTAGGTCACGGCCTATTTCTTCCAAAGCTTCGGGAGGAATCCGTAATAAAGGAGATGTCTCCAGGTAGACCAGTCGTGACCGGTTTCACCGATACAGAAGTATTCATATTTGATTCCGTGCTTGTCCAGAGCATCCCTGAAGCCCTTGACACGTACATTGAACATGCCCTTCTCCTCTGCACCTCCCTGTCCGATGAACAGATAATCCACCTTGTCATTGGCTTTCGGGTCATTGAGGAATCCACCCAGAGTCTGCTCAGGAGTGTTGTCGCCTGCGCTGAGAACACCGAAGTTCGCGAAGAGATCAAGAGACTTCAGACCTACGAACATAGTGTGACGACCACCCATCGAGAGACCGGAAATGGCACGGCCATGAGGATTTGCGATGGTCTTGTAGTGACTGTCCACGAAGGGGATCACAGCCTCACGATACTCACGTTCCATGATATCGAAAGTGAGCTCGGCGTGCTGTGGATGATTGCGGTGAATGACTTGATTATTCACAAGTGCTATCAACATGGGTTCCGCTTTCCCTTCTGCGAGAAGATTGTCCATGATAAAGTTTACTCGTCCGTCATACATCCAGTTTGACGGGAGCTCGCCGCTTCCACCCATCAGATAGAGGACGGGGTACTCCTTCTGCGGGTCATACTGAGGAGGGGTATACACATATATCTCACGTTCCCCTTTGGTAACAGGGCTGTAGTAGATATGGCGGGTGACGGCTCCGTGGGGCACATCCTTCGCATCCCACCAGGAGGGCCCGTCACCATGGACGATGAGCTCGCTGTAAGGAGGCATGGCCGTAAAGGCGGCATACGTATTATTGGGATCGGCCATACTCACGCCGTCCACTACCAGGTTGTACTGGTACATATCCACTGGAAGAGGGCCGATGGTGAGGGTCCAGATGCCGTCTTCGCCCTTGGTGAAAGGGATGTTCCCCCGGACGCCCATCACTGTAGTCATCGCGCCCGAGAGGGCCACGGACTCCGCTTTCGGGGCCCTGAGCCGGAAAGTGACGGTATGGTCGTCATTCACCTGCGGAGAATTCAGGTTCGCGCTGAAGGGAATCAACCCTTCGGTGTCTTTCTGAGGATTAAAGCTGAGGTTTACATTCGACTGCTGGGCAAACGCCGTCAGAGCAATCAGTAGCGAAATCGCCAGGGAAAATGTTCTTTTGTTCATAAAACTGTTTCTTTAAAATACGATATTAATCTGTCATCGATAAGGGCAATTCCCCGCAAAAAAGAGAAGTTCACTTCCTGCTGTTCGTAAAAGAGAACGGCGACAAGAGATTCACCGCATAGACAGCCACGTCTTCCTTGTTTTCGGAAAGCGCTATCCAAAGCGTATTTCCCACTGCGCAAGCCTTGGGGTAGTTGTAGCCCAGGGTCTTGTAGCGTCCTTCCTTTCTTTGAGCCGATAAATCTGTGGGGCCTGCCAGAAGATACGCCTGGTCATACAGGTAACCGTCTTTGGAGAAGGAGATGACCAGCGCACGGCGGGACTTGCTGCCGGTGGGATTGCCCACCCAGAAGGCGGTGCCGTCCGGGAGAGTTCCCGCGCACTGTTTGGAACGGGAATCAGGGATATTGGTCTTCTGCGGCACACTCCAGGTTTCTCCCCGGTCGGCCGATACGGAAAAGAGCTTGACAAAAGAGGACTGCTGGTCCCGCATAAACATAACCAGTTTTCCGTCCCGGGTCACATACTGGCTGGGCTCGATGGGAAGGCCTTCCCCTTCCGGGAAAGCGGCCTTCCGCCAGCCTCTTTTGCCGGACGGGTCTTCCGTATAGACGGGACATAGCTTGTTTCCGGGCCGAAAGTGCACTGCACCCACAATCCTTCCGCCGGAAAGTACCAGCGGATCTTGCTCAAAAATGCCGTCCACAGGTTCGCCGTCCGCCATCCGGACGGGTTTGGGACTGCTCCAGGAACTGCCATCGGTCGATGAGACATAGTAGGCTTTTCCACCCTGGGAACGGTCCGGGGCATAGATGTAATTCACCAGGGCCGTGAGCGTATCTCCGCATGGGAGCCATCCTCCGGGAGAGGCAAAGTATTCCTCCGTGGGCAGGACCAGAACGGAAGGGATACCCCACACCTTCCCGTCGGAACTCACCGAGTACAGGATGCCGGTATCGGGCGTATCCTCGTCCTTCTCAGACTGCTGCCACATACAGTAGTATCGGCCATGGAAGTGGGTTAGAACGGCGTTGTTCACATATCCGTCTCCCCGGAAAACCGTGTTCCGCTGCATATTATCGTAGCGTGAAAGCCCCAGCGAAAGGGTATCCGACGTGTCTATGACACCCTCCGCCATCCGGGGTGCGAGAGTACCCTGACACGAAGCTAGCAACAACAGGCCGACGAACGCATATAAACAACCGTGCCTCATAACGTTACAAAAATACGATTATTTTCCGGATTCATCGTAGAAAATGTATCGCCTTTTCCGCCACCGGACGGGGCGGCGGTTTCTTCCTAGTTTTGCCGTCAATTCACAAAACAAGGCCCTGTATGCGTTCCAACTGCCTTCGCGGCCAGGAAAACAACGCTTTTGACCAAAACCGTTGCCGCCAGTACACATAGAAAGCACACAATGCAGAAATAAGGGATTCGCGGCAAGAACAATACCCCGTCACTTACAGCCACCAGGGCTTGCGTTAGAGACGGACTAAGTCCAGGAAACAAGCGGACGAGGTATTGAACACTTTTGGACTAGGTCCCATTTTCCCCTTTGGACTTAGTCCAGCAAGTGTGCCTCCCAAGGGCCTGTAGGCCATAGTCAGTGGACTTAGTCCAGCCCCTGAAATTGGACCTGGTCCAAACATGCAGGGGACCACGTCCAAAAAGATGGTGGACCAGGTCCACGGGGACAGGGTCAACGCAAAAAGGGACCAAACACATCCATCAATTACGGTATCGGCCTCTATGGTGATTGAGCGGGCGGGAGGGGACTTTTCAACAGCGGCCTGTTGAAGAAATCCGTGAAAATATTTGGCGGAATTCTGAAAATAAGCTTATATTTGCACGAATTAAAGACAGCTATGAGCCAATCCTTCATATCCAAAGTCTTCTGCGTATGCGGAACCGGGGCAAAGGACTCCTCATCTGTTTTTGTTATTTTATAATACAGACAGCCATTTATGGTTGTCTTTTTTTTGGTTATATGGTAGTTGACTTGCCCGCTTTCTGTGACCTTCATGTCCATTTCCGCGAGCCTGGCCAAACCTGGAAGGAAACCATCCGCACCGGGTCCCTGGCGGCTGCACGGGGCGGTTACACCCTTGTGTGCGCCATGCCCAACCTGGATCCGGTACCGGACTGCCCGGAACATCTGGCCCTGGAGCAGGCCGCCATCGACAATGACGCGATAATTCAGGTACTCCCCTATTGTTCCATCACCAAGGGACGGAAAGGGCACGAACTGGTGGACTTCAAAGCCTTGAAAAGCCGTTGCGTGGCCTTTTCCGACGACGGAAGCGGTGTCCAGAGCCAGGCGATGATGCGCGCCGCCATGGAGGCCGCAGCCAGGGAAGACGTTATCCTCGCCGCCCACTGCGAAGACAATACCCTCTTGAAAGGCGGATACATCCACGACGGCCGATATTGCGCGGAATACGGTCACAAGGGCATCTGCTCGGAGAGCGAATGGGGTCAGATCAAGCGGGACCTGGAGCTTTGCGAAGAAACCGCCTGCCGCTACCACGTATGCCACATCTCCACCCGGGAAAGCGTGGGGCTCATCCGTTCGGCCAAGGCACGCGGCGTACGGGTAAGCTGTGAGACCGCCCCCCACTACCTGGTCCTCTGCGAGGACGACCTGCAGGAAGACGGACGCTTCAAAATGAACCCGCCCCTAAGGAGTGCCGATGACCGGGAAGCCCTTATCGAGGGTCTGCTGGACGGCACCATCGACGCCATTGCCACGGACCATGCCCCCCATTCGGCCGAAGAGAAATCCCGTGGCCTTAAGGGCAGCGCGATGGGCATCGTAGGCCTGGAGACGGCCTTTCCGGTGCTGTATACCGCTCTGGTGAGAAGCGGACGCGTTCCGTTGGAAAGGCTGGTGGAAGCCCTTTCGGAGGCCCCCAGGCGCATTTTCGGCCTGCCGGAAACCCCGGAAGGAGACCGGGTGCTCATAGACCTGGACACACCCTACATTATCGACAGCGCGCAATTCGCCTCCATGGGTCACTCCACTCCGTTCGACGGCTGGAAGGTGTACGGCCGGGTGCTCAAAACGACTAAAAACGGTAAAACAGTATATCAGTATCATGATTAGGCCTCAAAAGAAACTTGTGCTGGAAAACGGCCTCGAGTTCTATGGAACCGGATTCGGAGCCTCCGCCACCAAGGTATGCGAGATTGTCTTCAACACCTCGGTGGTAGGTTACCAGGAAATTATCTCGGACCCTTCCTATGCCGACCAGATTGTGGTGATGACCTATCCCTTGATTGGAAATTACGGCATTACGGACGAAGATTTCGAATCCAGGAGTTCCTGCCTGGGCGGACTGGTCGTACGCGAATGTTGCGACACCCCCAGCAACTTCCGCTTCACCAAAACCCTGGAAGAAGAGCTGGAAGAGCATGGCATCCCCTGCCTGAGCGGGGTGGACACCAGGATGCTCACCAAGATTATCCGCGAAGCCGGCCGGCCGATGGGCGCCATAGTGGACGCCGACATGCCCCGGGAAGAGGCCCTGCAACTGATTGCCGATACCCCCCGCCCTACCGAGCAGCTCAAACGCGTGAGCTGCCGCAAGCGCTGGGTCACCCGTACGCCCCAGCACCGCTTCCATGTGGTGGCCGTGGACTGCGGCATCAAGAACAGCATCCTGCGCTGCCTGAAGGAGCGGGGCTGCAACGTTACCATCGTCCCCTTCAATTCCACCCCGGAATCCATCCTGGCCTTCAACCCGGACGGCGTGCTATTCTCCAACGGGCCGGTCGCGGGGACGGATGCACCTGAAGTGCGCGCCCTTTTCTCGGCCCTCAAAGGAAAGTTTCCCATCCTGGGCATCGGCCTGGGAATGGAAATCATCGGCCTGGAATACGGCGCCTCCATGGTGCCGATGGGCTGCGGCATGCACGGGGACCATCCGGTGCGGGACTGCGCCACGGGCCGCATCAACATCGCCGTCTTGAACCAGACCTACCGCTTCGATAAGGTGGAAGGCACCGCCCTCACCCCCACCCACACCCTGGTGCCGGAAGGCTATGTGGCGGGCTTTGAGAACAAGGCCGATAAAGTATTCGGCATCCAGTTCCACCTGGAAAGCGCCCCCGGTCCGCAGGACAATATTTCCCTCTTTGACAAATTTATAAAGATGATGGAGGAACAGCAGAATGCCTAGAAGAACCGACATCAAGAAAGTAATGGTGATTGGCTCCGGTCCCATCGTGATAGGCCAGGCCGCGGAATTTGACTATGCGGGCACCCAGGCCTGTCTGGCGCTCAAGGAAGAAGGCTACCAGGTGATCCTGGTGAATTCCAATCCCGCCACCATCATGACGGACCCCAATATGGCCGACAAGGTGTACATGGAGCCCCTCACCCTGGAATACGTTGCCAAAATCATCCGCTATGAGCGTCCCGATGCCCTGGTGCCGGGCCTCGGCGGCCAGACCGGCCTGAACCTGGCCGTCCAGCTGGCCAAGAAGGGCGTGCTGGATGAGTGCGGTGTGGAAATTCTGGGCACTTCCTTCCAGAACATCGAGAAGGCCGAGGACCGGGAACTGTTCAAGGAACTGTGCCTAAGCATAGGCGAGCCGGTGATTCCCTCCGAGATTTGTTACAGCATCGAGGAAGGCCTGACTGCGGCCGAAAGGATTGGCTATCCGGTAATCCTGCGCCCGGCCTTTACGCTGGGCGGCACGGGCGGCGGCTTCGCCTACAACCCGGAAGAGATGGAGGATATGATGCGGAACGCCCTGTACCTCTCGCCGGTGCACGAAGTGCTGGTGGAAAAGAGCATCAAGGGCTACAAGGAAATTGAATTCGAGGTGATGCGGGACCATAACGACACCGCCATCGCCATCTGCTCGATGGAGAATATAGACCCTGTGGGCGTACACACCGGCGATTCCATGGTGGTAGCCCCCGCTCTCACCCTCACCGACAAGGAATACCAGATGCTCCGGGACAGTGCCCTGCGCCTGATCCGGGCCCTGAACATCGCCGGCGGCTGCAACATCCAGTTCGCCCTGGACCCGCTGTCTTTCAAGTACTATATTATCGAGGTCAACCCGCGGGTGTCACGCTCATCGGCCCTGGCATCCAAAGCCAGCGGCTTCCCCATTGCCCGCGTAACGGCCAAGATTGCCGTCGGCCTCACCCTGGACGAGATTCAAGTAGCAGGCGCCCCTGCCTGCACGGAACCTGCCATCGACTATGTGGTGGCCAAAGTGGCCCGCTTCCCCTTCGACAAGTTCAGCGAGGCCTCCAACGAACTGGGCACCCAGATGAAGGCTACGGGCGAGGTGATGTCCATCGGCCGCACGCTGGAGGAGAGCCTCCTAAAAGCCATGCGCTCGCTGGAAAGCGGCTGCTGCCACATCCACAAGAAGAAATTCGACGACTGGACCGAAGAACAGCTGCTGGAATACATCTGCAAGCCCACGGACGACCGCATCCATGCCATCGCCCAGCTGCTGCGCCTTCGCATCGACCTTTCCCGCATCTACGACCGCACCAAGATAGACATGCTCTTCCTGGAGAAAATTTACAACATCGTGCGGATGGAGCGGAAAGTGAAAGCCGCCCCCGGCGACGTGGAGGTGCTCCGCGAAGCCAAGCGGATGGGCTTCGGAGACAAGTTCATCGGAGAACTCTGGGGCTGGAAGGAGGCCGATGTCATCCGCCTCCGCTTCAAGGAAAACATCGTCCCTGTATATAAGATGATTGATTCCTGCTGCGCCGAGCACGAGACCTACGTCCCCTATTTCTACTCCACATACGAGCAGGAAAATGAGTCCATTCCATCGGCCCGCAAGAAGATCCTGGTGCTGGGTTCCGGTCCCATCCGTATCGGTCAGGGCGTGGAATTCGACTATTCCACTGTGCACGCCATCTGGGCCATCCGGGAGGCCGGCTACGAAGCCATCATCATCAACAACAACCCTGAAACCGTTTCCACGGACTACACCATTTCCGACAAGCTCTACTTCGAGCCGCTCACCACGGAGGACGTGATGAACGTGATTCATCTGGAGAAGCCGGACGGCATCATAGTCACCCTGGGCGGCCAGACGGCCATCAACCTGGCCGGACCGCTGGAGGAGTTCGACGTTCCGCTCATCGGCACGGGCCTGGAAGCCATCGACAATGCCGAAGACCGCAAGCTGTTCGAGGCCATCATGCGCCGGACGGGCATCCGCCAGCCCAAGGCCCACGCGGTAACCACCGTGGAAGAGGGCGTGAAGGCGGCCGAGGATATCGGCTATCCCGTGCTGGTGCGCCCCAGCTTCGTGCTGGGCGGCCGCGCCATGATGATA